>Ga0302178_10000123_pt1 | contig 68523 bp, 59 predicted proteins | sample I_Palsa_E1_3_FD_198790 | JGI IMG/M metagenome (GOLD analysis project Ga0302178, IMG submission 198790) | Peat permafrost microbial communities from Stordalen Mire near Abisko, Sweden - I_Palsa_E1_3 | ecosystem: Environmental > Terrestrial > Soil > Palsa > Peat permafrost | place: Sweden...
TGGTCGTGAGATATCAGCGCCGCATGAGGTTCGGTTGCTCTGATGGTATTCATGTCAAGAATGATCGGCGCACCTACATCAAGCCTCACCAGCCCATCAGTTTCTTTGAGGCCATCGACCGCGTCGTCATGCTGCGACGTTTCTTTTCAGTGGCTGCAGGTCGCCCACAAAAAATCCAATCCATACGGATCACTACCATATCCGACCGCACCAAACTGAAACCCCTACGGGTGCATTGGAGCTTCGCTCCGAAAGGTCCGCATGGCGACCATCACCAACCCGATCGGATGAGCCGGCCGTTTGATCCTGTTGGGCGGCCCGACGAATTCATGAGGGCTCTGAAGAACTGGATTGACCGCGACGACAAGATGAAAATTGTCCGGACCAGGCATCTCAGTTGCATGGAAAAAGCGGACACCTACAGCGTTGACCGGTTGGTGGCTGCCGCGAACATGTTTGACTTACTTCCGCCCGACACGTGGCCTCCCGTTTTGGCATTGAGTGACGATCTCGCTGAGTTCCAGGCGGGCGCAGTGAAGACCTTGGACGCACTTCCGCAGAGTCAGGACAGGAATAGTGTCCTTGCTGCCGTCAAGCGAATCGGAAAGCCGTCACTACCGAAGAAGGTGCTCCATCGGTGGGCGATCGCCGGCAAGGACATTCCTGGTGTGTTTCCAGAACTCGACTATGTGCTCAAGCAAGCGGTCAAATGCAGGAATCACTTCGTGCATGGTCCATCGGACACGTTCAAGTTTGAACGCGCAGAGCCGTTCCTGGTTTTCATGACGGATGCGTTGGAGTTTGTCTTTGGCTTTTCTGATCTCGTTGAGTCGGACTGGAGTGCGGCCCAATGGGGAGGGCGTCACTACTCCAACGGACACACCTTCAGCCGATTTCGGTGGGGATACGATGCGACGTTAGCAGCGTTCAAAGCATCCATGGCGCGATCGACATAGACTCGCCGCCGTTCGCTCACGGTTCTGCGCTCGGCTACTTTCGGCCAGAAGCCGACATTGGCCGAAGAAGTAGGCCCACCAATCTGTAATGCGACCGCCTCATCTGAGCAATTGCTTTTCGTTTCACGCACCGTTTTTCTTTCTTTGCGTAAGACGCAGCAGTCACTGGGCCATCAGCTCGCATATCAGCTCGCGAATCCAGCGCTGGCCTAGATGTCCTTGGGTCCGTTCGTGCCATACAAGCTCGACCTGAAAGCGTTCCGAGAGCCAAGGAACATCGATCACCTCAAGTGCGGGAAGTCGGCTGTGCAGCAAGCGTCTCGGTACCAATGCAACAAGATCGCTGACTGAGACAATTTCCGGGACGACAAGGAACGACGCGACCGACGCTACCACGGTGCGTTGACGACCAAGTGCCCGCAACGTGATGTCGACTGGGGTTGAGAAGCCTCCGCCTGCTGGCGAGACCACCAACTGCTCTAAACTCGCGAACACTTCGGCTGAAAGTCCATCTTCGACGTGCGGATGGCCTCGTCGTGCGATAAGAACGTAGGTCTCTTCGAACAGATGCTTGGTGCGCAAGTGCGGCACGCTGTCATCCGGAGTAGCAATGGCCAAATCGACATCGCCATCCGCGAGCTGGCGGCTCAGTCTTCCCGGATCCAGGCGATGCACGGCAATCCGTACGGCTGGAGCCTTCTCACGCAGCGCCACTATTAGAGGCAAAACGACCGCCGCTTCGATGTAATCCGTGCACGCAATCGAGTAAGTCAGCTCGGCAGTCGATGGTAAGAAGTTATCAAGGCTGTGGAGCGTGCTACGTAATTGGTCCAACGCGGTGCGCAACGGGCCGATCAGATCGAGTGCCTTAGCTGTAGGTGTCATTCCACGATGTGCAGGGATAAGCAGTGGATCGTCGAATAGTTCTCGAAGGCGGTTCAGCTGCGCACTCAGTGCTGGTTGGCTCAAGTGAAGTCGCGCAGCCGCTTTCGTAACATTGCGCGTGGACAGAAGAGCCTCAAGGCTGACAAGCAGATTCAAGTCTATGCGATTGGTATCCACAGCATGGATTGTAAGCAAAAAATCAATCGATTTCACAGATTGCATGCCGCCTGCCATTTTTGGAAGGCGCGGGGCTTTCGTCCATACCGGCCGAGTTCGACGCGCATAAGGAGATAGGCATGTCATCTGAAAGCAAACCCATCGTCGCCATCGTAGGCAGCTTGAGCAAGCAGGGCCGCAGCGTGGCGGAATCGCTGTTGCGGAGCGGGCGTTACCGCGTCCGCGCACTCACGGGGCGGGTCGATTCACCCGAGGCACGCAAGTTGGCGGATCAGGGGGCTGAACTGGTCAGCGTCCCGCTCGCGACCGGCCACAAAGAAGAATTCGTCGAAGCTTTCCAGGGCGCTTACGGTGCATTCCTCATGACACCGGGCATTGCGCCACCGGCAACCCACGAATTCGACATTGGCAAAGAGCTGGCAGATGCCGCCGTGGATGCCGGCGTTCAACATGTGGTTTTCAGCACCTTGGAGAATGTTGACAAGATCACGGAAGGGACGAAATTCGCACCGCACTTCACCGATAAAAGTCGTGTCGAGGCATACATTCGCGGGCTACCGATCCTCAGCTCTTTTATTGAACTTTCGTTTTTCTACACCAATCTTCTCGAATACTACCCACCGCGCATGGATAGGGACACCTTGGTGTTTCCTGTCTACTTGCCCGAGCACTTCCGCGCACCGTTCGTTGATCCGCTGAGTGCAACGGGGCCGGCGGTCCTGGAGATCTTTGATCACCTAGATACTTACGCTGGCCAGACGTTACCGGTCATCGGCGATGAAATCTCTCCAGCCGAAATGGTTGAGACGTTTACGCGTGTTACCGGGCAGAAAGCAGCTTACGTCTCGGCATACAAATTGGAGGAATTACTTCACCATTTTCCCGAATTTCGGGCCAACCATGAGCTTGCGCGCGAGGTCACGGGGATGGCCGAATTTGCCGTGCAGTACGGGTATTTCCGCAAGGATCGCGACCTTGAATGGAGCCGGCGTATCGATAAAGGCGGCCTTAGCTGGGAGCAATTTTTGAAAACATCCGGTTGGAATGGGCAGCAAAAAATGTTCGGTTTTTAGCCAACAACGCCGATAGCATCAACTTTCCATGATGCGGGGGATATCAGAAAGTCTGAAGGTCCGGATTGTGTCGATATCAGCCATCTGTCGGCCAACGTCGCTGACCGGCCAAGAAGAGACGGTCAGCCGCTTAAGATGTCCGCAGGAAATCGGTAGTTCGCGAGGACCGAAACGGGCTTCACAGCGATAGTTGGGCGAGGGCCGTTAACAAAGGGTGGCCGAGCGGCCAGGAGCTGTCAGTCAACATTGAAGTCCAAATCGTTGATAATCGGTGGCCGCCTTCTTTGCCATTTATCTGTTTCCTGACACGTCGAAGTAGCCATGACCCATCCCGTTTCGAAACGCCTTGAAAGTTTTTGGGTGAGCGCGTGTGCAGCCGCACTAAGCGTAGTGATCTTGGGCGTGAGCAATATCGCCGCCGCAGATGACCTTGAAGATGCGGCAGCGGCGTTGCAGAGGATGGACTACGCGACCGCAACCGCACTTTGGCAGCCTCTTGCTCAACAAGGAAGCTCAAAAGCGGAAATTGGTATGGGTAAAATCTATGACGGCGGATTTGGCGTCGCTAAGGATCCGGCACAAGCCACTGTATGGTTTCAGAAAGCTGCGGATCAAGGTGACGCCGAAGGCGAATGCCTCGTCGGAGAAAGGTACGTACAAGGATACGGCGGCCTGTCTCATGACGTTTCACAGGGTTTGGCGCTGATGGAAAAAGCCGTCGATCACGGAAATGCAAACTGCGCGGCTCAGATAGGAGAACTTTATCGAAATGGTCTATTCGGCGCCCCCAAAAATCCCGAGCGAGCAGCCGCATGGCATCGAAGAGCGGCAGAGATGGGAGATACGCTTGCCGAAGGCCGACTTGGCATCGATTATCAGTTTGGCATCGGAGTTCAGCAGGATTCCGCACAAGCCGCATATTGGTATCGGAAAGAGGTAGAGCAACTGCGGAAGGAGGCCGAGCAAGGCAGCGTTTCTGCGCAACTGACGTTAGGCCAGTCTTACGAATGGGCATCATCCGGCTTGCCCATAGACAAAGCTGCAGCCTTGTATTGGTGTGGAAAAGCAGCGCGACAGAAAAGTCCCATAAAGGGTTTCGCGGAGCAATGCGTCGCAGCGGCTAAATAAGGGGCGCCGTTAATTTTGTAGACGCGCACAGGTGCGTGTCGCAGTCGTTTTGTTGCCAACACGAGAATAGCAAGCACTGTGTCGTTCTCGAATGTCCAATCTTGTCGTTCTCCAATGACCGAAAAGAGTCGCAGGCAGTCCTCTAGTACTAACAAGGTATCACCCCATATCGCGCGAAGATTGACGACCAAATTCGACATCGTTCAGCTTTAGGCTCCGTATCGCGCAGCGCGGGAGCGTTGCTCAAACTTAATTATCGCGGCATTTGATCTGCTGGAGCGAGACGCAATCAGTGCCCTGCCAGCGGAGGCTCGGCTGGCGAAGGCGTGTTCAGTGCGCTTACGGGCTGAGGCGACACGCTCAAGTTATCCATGTCCGAAAAGATCAGCCACGGCTCGCCGGGCGCGCGACGCAAGATGAGAGTGAACTTTCCCGCCTCGCTTGGTTCATTGCCAAAACCATACGTACCGATGATGTAGCCGATCGTGCCATTAGTTGCGTAGGAAAGCGCGCTTAGCCGTAAAGCCGCACCTCCTTGTCTTCCATAAGCTGCCTGGATCGCCGGCCGTCCGCGAATTGGCGGATGTTTGCTTTGCAGAACGAACCCATCCTCTGCAAAAAGTGAAGCGAGAGCAGCCCCATCGCCCGCGCGCCATGCGCGCTCATAGTCACGAAGTACTCGATCCAAATCATGGGGTAGCGCGACGTTAGGGAGCTGTGCGGAGACGGCAGGCTGTGGAACGCTCTGCCCAAACAGCGGCGCTGCTAACACCATGAGCCCAAGAACGACAACAGCGAAGATCGTACGCCTCATATCTCTCAGTTCCTTTGAAGTGTCTTGCGGTCTAACGCTGGATTTAAGCGGCGGCGGAGCCGTCCGCCTTGAACGAATTGTTAGACAGCAGCTTAAGCCTTGCCGGCCATCTATGTGCCGAGTGCAGCCCACAAGGTAAGCGACCAGATGGCGCCAAATACCCCTGCGCCTAAGAGCCAGCAAAACATACGTTTTGAGATTACCCAATAAGCCGCACGCTGCTTTGGGTCAAGAAACCAAAGACGACTGTATACGCCGGTATTCGTGCCAATGACGAAAAGAAATGCGGGCACGAAAAGAAAAACTACGAAAACCGATAGCGAGATCAGGTTGGTGGTTAGAAGCTCATGACTATGTTTTTGGTGACTCATCCATCGATCCCAAGGAACAGCACCTAGCGCTGACCAAGCACCAGCGTACGTCGCAGTTCGTTGAGATGGGGCGATTTGCATGGTTGAGTCTAACGCTTGAGTTAAGCGGCGGCGAAGCCGTCCGCCTTGAACGATTTGTTAGGGCACTTACCCGGCACCCGTTGAATCATCTTTGCGCATCTTGTACTTCTTGCGAGGCTCAGCAGAACACGACTGCATGCTCTGACGAAATGCAACGGTATCGGTTGTTGCTACTGGCTGTTGAAGCCAATCATAAAACCAAAGTTCGCCGCCCTCGGCGCACACGGCACTCGCGAACACTTCGGGACCATCCGACGTGACAAGGACTGATAGATGCATGTTTCGCACATCGGAGTGGCCGAAGATGCCAAGTGTGATTCCATTGATCAGCACTTCGTAGAACATGTCTTTAAGTCCTAACGCTGGAATTAAGTGGCGGCGGAGCCGTCCGCTTGGATGACTGGTTAGGCTCGGTACGTGTAACTCGCATCGTACTTGCCTGAGGAATAAAGCTTGAAGGTGCAGCTTTTGAACAAACCCTTTTCCTCTGTGCTGATGATGCGTGCAAGGTCGTAAAAATTACGGGCAAGCACTGGCACACCCGTGAGGTAGCCGGAACCCTGCGTGGCTTGATAGGAAACAACGGCATCGACGCGCGAACCCTCCAGCGTGATATTGGCCTCGATGTACAACCAGCCAGCAGGAGCTGCGCCAGCTAACGCTTTGCCGATGGCTTGGTAACAAGTAATTTGATCGACAGATTCCATAGAGCCTAACGCTTGAGTTAAGCGGCGGCGAAGCCGTCCGCCTTGAACGAGTTGTTAGGCCTAGTCGCCAAGGCCACGGCCGAGCCACTTACCAATTGGCTTGGAAAGAGTGAGCACAAGCACGCCGACGATAATGTAGACCATATTGCCTATGACTGTATGCGCGGGGTAGTGCTGAACATTGACGCCTGCGGCAGCCTCAACTGCGTACATGCTCCAGCCGAGCACTATGAAGGTCGTCCATACGGCCGCCACGAGACGAAGAATCAAGACGGCCAACTTTTGATGAGAGTTCACGGCAGACATTCCTTGTGGCCTAACGCTACTGAGTTAAGTTGCCGCGCGAGGCGGCTCGATTTTCGTATCGGCGCTTCATCGCGGTCAACTTCAACGCGCGGTTCGACGACGAGAGCGCTGATGGCGATAAAACATCTCTGTGCCCCGTACTGCGAAGTGGCTCCGATGCGACGGGATCGAAGCTTCTGAAGATCGGTAAGCGCCTCGCGCTGCCGGATCAACACGAGTTATCCGGCAGCGCGCGGCGCTTACCGAGTATCGATCTTTGCGAGAGCCTGTCAATCAGGTGACTCCACTTCACCATGTCAGCCGATAGCTCTTTAAGAAGCACGCACTCAGCGCTCTTGACGTCGAACGCTTATTAGACCCCACATCGGGGCATATGCACCGGATGTTCAGCTTTAGTTCTTGGCCCGTCAAGGGGAAAAATCCTGGATATAAACATGGGTTTACTGGATGACTAAAGCGATCTTCGGAACAAGGATGGCCTTTGCTTATCTCGCTGTTCGAAGCGATAAGTTTTATGACTCCGAAGACGAAGTAATAAACCGTATGGTGAGTGGTCATGCAAGACCTACGAGCACAACGCGGCCAGTAAGACACAGCTGGGTATAGAACCTGCCGCAAAGCGGCCGTTCGTGACCGGCTCAAACGGGTCGAAACCGGACGTCGAATTAGGCCCACTCGACTCCACAGAGTTGACTGGCAGCGGGGTTCATCCAAACTGGATTCGCATGCGCAAAACAAAACGCCACCCCGAAGGGTGGCGTCATCAGATGCATCGGCAAACCGCACACAAGCAATCGGTTTCCTGACTTCCCTGACAAATTCAGTTTGAGCCGTTGCACCAAGTGACGGTATCAGCCAGACATGAATCTCTTGTCAGCGATCGTCCACACCGATGTCGCGAAAATCCGACGCAGGGTGCGTCAGAGGGATCAGATACAGGTTTGGCTGCGGTTGGACGAGCATAAAACCGCCTCAGAAGGCCAATGCCAAATTCTTTTGTCTTGCTGGCGGATAATCAGAACCGTCTCCTGACTACCCTACGTTCGTTTTTCGAACGCACGTCTAGTGTCAGAATTCGATACACAGGAAGTTGTGGGCGGGCGGCCGTCTGAATCCAAGCAGAGAAGCGCATAGATGAGAACGTCGACTTTCTCCCATCTTGCGAGCGCCATGCTAGGTAGTTTCCGAGGCTGGCGGCGCGCGCGTTGCTGGCTAGACTTTGGTGACTGGGTTCGAATGCGCGAGCTCGGATGCCATGGACACTCGAATGACACACAACGCCGCCGGTTTGCTAGACCGAATCCAGCCCCTCTCGGGCGATACTTTCAACGCAATGGTGCTTAAGGGCTCCGGCCCCATCGCGGTGGAGTTCATGTCTTACGGATGTGGATACTGCCGGGCGGTTGAGCCGTTTTTGCAGCAGGCTGCCGAGAAGCTCGATGGCAAGGAGCAGATATTCCGCGTCAATATCGACGCCGAACCGGAGATTTCTGCCAGCTTCGAGGTCGAAGGAACGCCGACCTTCATCATGTTTCTTGGCGGTCGTGAAATGGGGCGCGTGGAGGGCATACAGCCAACGCTGGCCAACGTCATGGGCGTTGTGACCCAACCGTTCGATATCCAATACTGAGTCGACATGACCAATCCAATCCTGCCTTTGCTGCTTTTCGACGGCGCCTGTGCCGTGTGCGACCGTATTGGGCACTGGGTACAGAAAGCCGCTCATCCCAGATCTGGCATGGCCACGTTAGAAGCACGCGCCATCGGCAACGATCCGACCGAACTGCGCACGCTCAATCCGAACCTCGATATCTGGGATGCCTACGCGATCATCCATCTGCTGATGCCCGATGGCTCCATGAAGACCGGCGGCGAAGCGGTGGCCGAGGTTTTTCGGCGCCTGCCGGCGACGAGATGGTTCGCGTGGTGTTTTGCCATCAGCCTGTTCGGCTTCAAACCTTTCCAGCAGTTGCTCAATCTGGGCTACGTCATCCTGGACGACGTGCGCCCGATCTTCGGTTGTGACAGCTGCGGCACGCAGCGCGCGTGGGTGAAACCGATCATCCGGGTCGTTGCTTGGACAAAGTCACTCTTCGGCAAAAGCACGACCAAGGCCGCGACTCCTCATTTCAGCCAGGCGGCGAACATCACACCGAGACCAACCAGCGCGTCGATGAATAAGGTCGGCTGAACACCGCTTTATCGCGCGGGGCTATCTGTTACGCGTCATCGCATGCGACGACATTGAGAAAGCGCTGTTTCGTCATCTGCACGTAGGGCCCTCTGAAGTGCTTGCCGGGTGAGCTGACGCTATGCAGAGTAGTTCGGCCTGCAGTGTCCACACTGCATTTATCTAGTCGATTCTGTTGAGACATCGTGGAGAGTTGTCGGCAATTATCACAACGCGCTTCAAAATTTCTGGTCGGTGCTATTCAACAGCGAACTGCCGTTGAACCGAGCGGCCGGCATAAAGCAAAAATCAAACGCCGCGTTGCCCCGAACCCGCACATGTCGCAGGAGAAATCACATGAATGGTTTCGAGTTAGCCTTCTATACCGAGGAAAACAGAAAACACGATGGAACTCCTTTAGGACAGTGGATATTGAAAAAAGCCCGATCTCTGGGTGCACCGGGCGGCAGCTTATCTACATGTGCGGAAGGCTTTGGTCACGACGGAAAAATGCATTCCGCGGGTTTTGTAGATTTGGCCGATCGCCCAATACTTGTGTCAGTGATTGCAAGCAATGACACCTGCGAAGCGCTTCTGAAAGCCCTTGACGAAGCTTCTGTCGAGGTCTTCTACACACGCTCCGCCACAATATTTTGTCGAATTGGACGTAATCGGTCCTGACGACGGTAACGGCTCAGTCACAAAATGTGGGGGCGCATTTAGCATGCGAGCAGGGAAGGTGGCGCCAGCCTAGTGCGTTACGCGAAATCGAACTATGGCCCAAACCCGGCAGCAACATTGTCTGATAGCCGTGCTTCCTGGTGAAGGATGCCCAAATAAAAGCCGATTGCCAAAATAGAGATCGTTGCCGCGATAAGCATCAAAAAGCCCAACTGCGTTGACGCTTCATGTGAATCTCTTTGCTGAAAAACAAGGGGCCTCTGAGCGGTCGCAGTGGAAAACCTGGCTAAAAGCAGAGGGTCACCAAGGAGGGTATGCGTTGGGGCAATGTAGAGCTTAATACGGCGTTACCCTTTTAATTGCATCAATTGCCAACCAGCCGCGCTAACCAACTTCGCCTCAAATCCGGTTCGAATCACTGTGCTGTTTACGAATTCCCGCCTTAGATGAAAGATTTTTCATGATCGAATCATCGGCGACACTATTTTTATAATTAATCGGGGGGCTGGCCAAATTAACCTATAATTCAATGGAAATTTCACGCCGTGCGTTTTTTATAGATGTACTGTGAAAACGCAGTCGTGTAAACCGCATGACTAAATGCGGGTCGCCGATGCAAATCGATAAGTACGGCATTACCGCGATGCTCGCCCGCCGAACGGGAGAGGATTTAGATGCTGAAAAGATTGGATCGACTGCCTTATTCGTCTGGAGCGATCTTGACGAAGCGCTACTTCCGATTATCGGGCGGTCAGGCGTGGCCGTACTCTATAAGCGCAGTCTTCAAATTACGCTCGGCGCCTATCCCTGTCTGATCTATGCCTACGACGAGGCGGAACGTGCCGGCAAAGCTCATGCTGGGCTGGATATCGCGCTCTCGCAACAGACTTCCGAGCACGCGTTGGAAGCTCTTTCCGCGCTGCTCATCGCCTTTCATGAACTACTCACTTACTTGATCGGTAGTTCGCTCTCCGAGCGGCTCATTCAGTCGGTATGGGACAAACCAACTAACGGCGACGCTGAAAGGAAATCCGAATGAATACGGCCAAAGCCATTATCAATCGTCTCGCAACCGGAGTGCCGGGACTGGACGACGTCTTTGGCGGCGGACTACCCGAATTGTCCTTCAATCTCATCGCCGGTCCTCCAGGTTCAGGAAAGACGACATTAGCGCATCAACTCATGTTTGCGCTGGCTACAGCAGATCGGCCGGCGCTTTATTTCACGGTGCTAGGCGAGCCGCCATTGAAAATGTTGCGCTATCAACAGCAGTTCAATTTCTTTGATAGCGAAAAATTGAATCAGTCGATTTACTTCATCAATCTCGGTGAGGAGACTGCAACAGGTGATTTGAAAAAAGTATTGGCAAGAATGGTTGAGGAGGTCGAATCACGTGGGCCGAGCATGGTGTTCGTGGATTCATTTCGCTCGGTCATCCTGGCTAGTGAAACAGATGGAAATATCTTTCTGACACTCCAGCAGTTCATACAGCAGCTGGGCACGTTGATGACTAGCTGGCAAGCGACTATGTTTCTTCTGGGCGAGTACTTCAGCGAAAACGATCCCAGCCCCGTATTCACGGTTGCTGATGGTTTGATCTGGTTACGACAGAGCGTTCAGAGCAATTCGATGGTACGAAAGATGGAGGTGATGAAAATGCGCGGGCAGTCTTCGCTACCTGGCCTCCACACCTTTCGCATCACTAACGATGGCATCAGCGTGTATTCGCCCCCACCCGTGTCAGCTAGAGATGTGGAAATGCGCCATGGGCCCAGTTTCACCATCCCCACGGATACCCGAATGCCAATGGGGGTAGTGGGTCTTGATGAAATGATGGGAGGTGGATTGCCGCGTGGGTATTCGCTACTTGTTGCGGGACCCTCTGGTTCAGGAAAAAGTATTTTGGCATGCGCTTTTTTGGCGGAAGGGGCTCGTCTAGGAGAAACCGGCGTCATTGCCGCGTTTGAACAGCGATCAAACTTATCGCGAGGTATTGAAATAGCGACGCTTATTGCCGATGACCGGATAGGAGTCGTTGATACGTTGTCGCCATCTCTGTCAGTCGACGAAATATCCATGCTTCTGATTTCGGAGATACGCCGTCTTAAAGCCAGTCGAGTAGTTATCGACTCGTTGTCGGGATTTGAACTTGCGCTTGCACCGACATTTCGCGATGACTTTCGCGAGTCTCTCTCTCGTCTGGTTTCTGCACTTACAGGTATTGGGGTCACCGTATTGATGACTTCTGAGCTGGAGGATCGCTACAACGAATTACGTTTTAGTCCTTATGGCACAGCTTTTCTGACCGACGCCATCATTGTTCAGCGCTATATCGAGGTCGACAGTCGGCTGCAGCGGGTGATGGCGGTGGTGAAGATTCGCGCGAGCGCACATTCGTCCGCATTGCATCTCTTTCGGATTGACGACGAGGGCATCAAGATCGGTGAGATGCTAGCGGGATATGAAGGGCTATTAGGAGGAAGACCGACTAGACGACAGCCGCTAGATCGAGCTCTCTTAGATACGAGTGATGGATGAGCGCCCAGTTGCGGGGATTTCGCCATGAATGATCGGAAGCGTGCAGGTAGCGTTGACAACGCAAAACGGGAGCTTGCTTCACTTAATGGACAGGCGGACGACGTTCGAACGCACTTGGCTGCTCTTAGGGATGAATTGATCGCAGCGCAAGCCGGTGTCAGCGGTCAACTTGGGTTGCAGCTGCTGGAAGCAAACGGGAAGCTGGTGCTTGCAGCGCTGAGTGCTGAAACCATTGCGGAAATGGCGGTCAACAATCTGCGCGAGCTGAGACATCAAAGTCAGCATGATGCTCTTACTCATACAGCCAACCGCGAACTGATGTTTGAACGCCTTTCGAGGGCGATAGTTTCTGCCAATCATCACGGCGTCCATGTCGCCGTGCTGTTCTTCGATATTGATCATTTCAGGAGATTCAACAATTTGCTTGGGCATTCCGGCGGTGATGCCGTGTTGAAACTGATAGCGGACAGATTGTCATCCACGCTGACGGCTGGTGCTGTTAGCCGCCATGGTGGCGATGAATTTCTCATGCTGCTCGCAGACGTAACAGACAAGTCGGATGTGGAAAGCTTTGCGCAGAGAGTACTTGCCGCGGTCGCCGAACCCAGTGTGATTGGCAATATGACCTTGCATATAACTACCAGTCTCGGTATTGCCATGTACCCTGACGACGGAAAAGACATCGACACATTGATCGAAAAAGCAGATCAAGCGATGTACTGTTCCAAGCGAACAGCTGTAGGGAAATTTAAATTTTATGACGATATTGGATCCGACGAACTGGGTCGGCCTTTTGAAACGCGCGAAGCGGCGTTTGGCGACGCGCGTCCTGCGGCAGGCGCGCATCTACAGAGCTCGCGGGCAAACCGCCTAATCGATTTACAGGATGCCAACGAGAAATTGGTTGTTGCGGCGCTAAATTCACAAGAGCTGGAAGCGCTTGCCAAAGACGCGCACGTTCAACAAATCAAATTTATGGCGGTTGTGTCCCATGAATTGCGAAGTCCGTTGGCCCCGATACGGCTGGCTGCGAGCCTACTTACGGATAGAAATACTACAAGTGAACAGTCGCTTACCCGGTTGCGAGCCATTATTGAACATCAGGTCAGCCACATGGCCCGACTCATCGACGATTTGCTCGATGGATCGCGTCTAAAAACGGGCAAGCTTCGTCTTCATCTAAGCGACGTCAGCGTTAGCTCCATTCTGAAAATGGCTATAGAAACTTGCCGGCCAACCATAGCTGCAAGGCGGCAATGCATGACGATCGAACTCCCAGCGATATCCTTATATCTCCAGGGCGATGACGTACGGCTGACGCAAATTTTCAGTAATTTGCTTGATAACGCGTCGAAATATACCCCCGATGGCGGCAGCATATCGTTGGTATTTGCCGAACTGGATGACACCGTGGAGATTACGATTTCTGATACCGGCATAGGGATTTCAGAAAACGTCCTGCCGCACATTTTTGACCTTTTTGTACAAGATACGCGCGGTCTGGCCCATTCAAATGGTGGCCTTGGGATCGGCCTCGCGGTTGTAAAAGAGCTCGTTGAGGCCCATGGGGGCGCCGTTAGAGGAGACAGTAAAGGGCTCAATTTCGGCAGTGAATTCGTGGTTACGCTGCCCAAGAATTCAATAGATAGTGCTAAATGAATTTAGAGCTATTTGCATCTGAGTATTTCTCGCACTTATTAGCGAGGGCAGCTTACTTTTTTGAGCTCGGCGTGGCATTGACGTCGTTTTTTGTATCCGTCGCGGCAGCCACAGCCAAACGTGCCAATGCGGGAATCGACCGTGACTCAGTTCTCTTCATGATTTCGGCGCGGTGATTTTCTACGGTCCGCTGGCTGATGCCCAAATCAACGGCAATGTTTTTACTAGGATGGCCGGCAAGCACAAGCTCCATGATCTGACGTTGTCGCGGGGTGAGATCGGCTATTTGATTACTCGCATCCTGTTTCCAAGCGACTAATTTATTGGCGTCACGGGATTGCTCAAGAGCGTGAGCCACGCTATCGAGCATGTCGCTTCGCTCGAAGGGCTTTTCAATAAAGTCGGTAGCTCCAGCCTTCATCGCTTCAACAGCAATAGCGATGTCGTTACTGCCGGTGACCATGATCGCGGGCATTGGGTCACTGAGGCCACGCAGCTTTTTTATCAAGTCCAGGCCTTTCATGCCCGGCAGGTTGGCGTCGACCAGCAAACAGGATTCTCGCCCGGGTTTATACACCTCAAGAAACCCCTCGCAGGAGGAAAAATCCTCGACGTCGCGGCCAGCAGCCTCCAAAACCATGCGCATCGTCTCACGCAGCATATTGTCGTCATCGACTACATAGATGATCGGCGAAGCCGTGTAGCTGCCTTCCGTAATTGGCGTAATGTCTTGGTTTAGAGGATCTTCAACAGGAGTCTGCTCAGACTGAGCCAACAGGCGGTCTATCAATGAAGTGATTTCTTTCAGCTTGGCGGGTTTGTTGAGTTGCGTGCAATTTTCCAGTGCAACGTCACGCGACGTCTTGGTTGATATGTCACCGGTAAGCACGATAGCCGGAATTTCACGGCGGAGTTTCTCGCGCATCTTAACGACTAATTGCAATCCGGTCAGGCCACGTGGCAGGTTATGGTCGGTTAGGATCAGATCGGGCTGCACGCCACCGTGCGCAATCCAGTCCAGCGCGGCAACACCGTCGACTACCATGGCAACCTGATGTCCCTGAGATTTCAGCAGGGATCCCAATAGCTCTCGCAGGTCCGGCTCGTCTTCGACTACCAGAATCATGCCAACGGGTTTGTCTGGCTTGGCATCGTCGTTGAGTGCGCCATCTTTTTTCTTTTCGCCTAGTCCTGAGTTTTCCGGCGACGCAAGCGCTACTTCTATGGAGAACATTGAGCCTTTGCCGGGAGTGGACTGCACGCGCACCTGATGACCCAGCAAACTACCTAGGCGCTCGACGATAGACAGACCTAGCCCTTGCCCGCGGCTGCGTTCCCGCGCCGGGTTATCCAGCTGATGGAACTCGTCAAAGATCGTCTGTAATTGTTCCGCAGGGATACCTGTTCCCGTATCCCATATTTGGATGCTTAGCCAGCCATCGTGCCGACGGCACCCCAGCAATATCCGACCCTGCTTGGTGTACTTCAGCGCGTTTGATAATATGTTTCGCATCATCTGCTCAAGCAGTCTCGGGTCACTCTGAATGGCCAGATGACACGGTATGGTGCGCAGCTTGAGCCCTTGCGAATTGGCGTGATAATTGAACTCTTCACCGAGGCGATCTAGTAGGTCGTTCACGCCGAAGCTGATGGGGTGAGCTTGCACCGCACCGGTTTCAATCTGGTTGATATCGAGCAACGCATTCAACATGCCGGACATGGCGCTGACCGTCTCTCCCAGGCGAGTAGTGAGTCTGCGCGGCTGTATGCCCTCGATCGTGTCGAGTAGAAGACCTTGCAGCAGTTTGAGTGTTTGCAACGGCTGACGTAGGTCATGGCTAGCTGCGGCCAAAAACCTTGATTTCGCCGCCGTGGCCGTCTCAGCCTGGTGTTTGGCGACCTGTAGAGCGTGCGCAGAGTGTTTCTGTTCGGTGATGTCTGTGAAGGTAATCACGACACCTTCGACGCCATTATCATGGGTACGATAGGGGAGGATCCTCCGCACAAAACAAACGCCCTTGAGCGACTCAATTTCACGTTCTAGCGGCGCGTGCTTGAGCAATACGGTCCTCGCGTCAGTCAATAGCTCACTGTCAGTAGCAAGGGCGCTAAGGTCGGCGAGGGGGCGGCCGACATCGCCGGGGATCACATTGAAAAGCGACTTAGTGGCGGGCGTGTAGAAACGAATATTAAGGTCGGTATCCAGAAAGATGGTTGCTACATCGGTGCTGTAAAGCACGTTTTGTAAATCGTTAGAGGTGGTGCGCTGTTGTTCTAGGGTCTCCTGAAGCTGACTGTTTAACGCAGTCAATTCCTCATTCAGTGATTGCAGCTCTTCTTTTGATGTCAGCAATTCTTCATTGGTGGATTGGCACTCTTCGTTGATAGAGAGTGCCTCTTCATTGATGGCCTTTTGCTCTTCGCTGGATACTTCCAGATCCTGGATAGCACCCTGCAGTTCGGTACGAGTCGCTTCCAGCTCCTGTTCGAGCTGGGTGATACGAGATATGTCGCCTGGAATTACGGGCGATACGACTTTGGTACCCACTTGCGCTTCGTCAACGAAACTGACCAGGATAAAAGCTTCGCCTGCGCTGAGTACCTTTTGCACGTCAAGACCAAACGTTCTAGCGTCAGCACCTTGGCCGCGTCGGCAATTACTGACCGTTACCCTTCCCGGAGTTTGAATAGCCATATGAATAGCCGATCGTAGTTTGGTGCGCAAACCCGGCGATGCCATGGAAAGAAGATCGTGGCTTGGATGGCCACCCGCTACCTGCAGGTAGCGGTCGGTCGGTCCCAGATGATAGAGACACTCGTGTTTCAGGTTTATGAGTACGGCGGCAGGAGCAAAAGACTCCATTACCGTTCGACGCGCAAGTTCAGCAAAAGCGGTTTGGCGAAGCATGCTCTGGCTTTGACCGGCGCGGGGCTTGGGCGGTTGTTCGTCACTAAGCAGAAAATTAAGCTCGCCAGCGTGACTGTGACCGATACGGCGATAAAGGCGTTCCGGTTTTGAGATAACCTCGAACCGGCCGTCTATATGACCGGCTGTCTCAGAACTTCCCAATAGCAAAATTCCTTTCTGGCGTAACGCAAAATGGAATAGGGCTATGACCTTAGCCTGGGCGGTAGTGTCTAGATAGATGAGCAGGTTGCGGCATGACACCATGTCGAGGCGCGAGAAGGGTGGGTCGGTGAGCACATCCTGCACGGTAAATACAACGGCCGTACGAAGTTCGGGAAGAACGCGGTAGCCATGCTCGTCTTTTGTGAAGAACCGCTTTAGTCGCTCTTCTGATACCTCTCCCTTGATGCTCGATGGATACAGACCTTCGCGTGCGCTTTCGACCGCGTCGGGATCCACGTCGGAGGCAAAAATCTGAAGCTTGATGCTGCTTTCAGCTTCACTGAAGGCTTCGCGAAAAAGTATCGCAAGCGAGTAAGTCTCTTCCCCGGTGCTGCAACCGGGTACCCAGATGCGCATGGGTTGATCGGTTTTATGCGCAGCAATCAGCTCGGGAATCGTTTTTGCCGCCAATGCGTCGAATACATCGGTGTCGCGGAAGAACCGTGTCACATTGATCAGCAGGTCCTTGGCGAGTTGCTCAACTTCGTTGTTGTCTTTACGCAAGACATCCAGGTATCTGCCCATGTCTTTGGTTTCGTCGACGGTAATCAACATACGTCGTTCAATACGACGCTGCAGTGTTCCCTTTTTATAAAGGCGAAAATCGTGTGTTGTTTTTTCTCGCAGCAGCTCAATGATTGCCGTCAGGCTACTTTCTGTGTCGATGACTACAGGCACATGCGGAGCGGTTGCTCTGGCCGGAAGGTCCTTGCTGTATCGAATGAGTGCATCGGGCATCTTGTCGATGGCGAGCACGCTGTCGACCGATCCGGTAAGCACGGCGTTTCGTGGCATGCCGTCATAGCCCGCTTCCTTCGGCTCCTGCACGATGACGAATCCGCCATTTTGGTTAATCGCGTTTACCCCAATGCTGCCGTCTGCGCCGGTGCCGGAAAGCGTGATGCTGACGGCGCGGGGACCATAAGCTGCGCCCATCGATTGCAATAGAAAATCAAACGGCAGCCGCGCGCCATGACGTACTGGTGGTTGTGAGAGCTGCAACGAGCCGTCTTCAACGGCCAGATAAGTGCCCGGCGGAATAACGTATAAATGGTCGGGTTCGACGCGCATACCGGTTTCGGCTTGGCAAACCTTCATGGTTGTATGACTAGCCAGCAACTCGACCATCATGCTTTCATGCGTCGGGTCCAAATGCTGGACCAGAATAAAAGCCATACCGCTGTCCGCTGGTAGCGCACGCAGAAGGTGTCGGCAAGCATCGAGACCACCGGCCGAGGCACCAACGCCTACCACGAGAAAGCTTGCGGGCTTGCGATTGACGCTGGCACTCAGATTCGGGGACGTTGCGGCTTTTGGCCGGCCCGTTCCCGTCTTCAGTTGACGGCTTGCCGGCATAATAAATTTTCCAGAAGAGCGCGTTCAGAGGAACGCATCATTTGACTCTACTCTGCTTACCATTTGGCAATGTTCAGGGCGCGATAACAACTCACATTGCACGCGCACGGTAACTCCCGATGCGTATGCCATCTTGTCCTAAGTAGTTTCCGATTCTGTTGCCGGCCACGCAGGCGCGTTACGGTGTTGTCTTGGAGAGTCCGCTTGCTTCCATCACTCCAACTCCCGGTGTTATTGGACCAGCGAATTGGCAGTTTGTTGCTGGCTCTCTTTTTTCTTGGCTATCTGAGGATTCCTCCATGCCACATGATCGGCAACTGCAAAAAGCGATAATCGCTGAACTGCGTGATACCGGCACTGCGCTAGGCGCTCGCGTGGTGGTGACGGCAGTCTCTGGCAACGTAGTGTTGGCCGGAAAGGTGGACAGCTTTGCGGACAAATACGCGGCCGCTTCACGCGTGGCAGCCGTCGCTGGCGTGGAAGAGGTAACGGATGAGGTCGAGGTTCAGCTGAATATCGAACCTAACTCGCGTTTGCTGGTCGCAGCCAGACGCGCGATGTCCAACGCGTACGCTAGCCGTGAGTCTCCATCAACTGATACACCAGGCAGCGGAATGACTGCCACGCTTGTTAATGGGCTGCTGACCGTTACTGGGGAAATCGATTGGCGCCAAAGGACTCGCCTTGCGGATAGGAACGGCGTTGGATCAACCGCGTACGAAACAGCGTCCAACATCAGCGACGATATTTTGAAGATGTTGCCGCGTTGTTTCTTTTCGACATCTCGGGCTCAACGCTGATTGTCGCCTAGCGGATTGCGAGGCAGTTTATGCGCGGTACCGAAATCCATCGCAGAAAGGCCATTGGTTGGCTGCCAGCCGCCGTACTGGGCGCCGATGACGGCTTGGTATCGACCGCTAGTCTCGTGCTTGGCGTGGCCGCCGCGCACGCCACACACAACAGTGTCTTGATCACTGGCATATCCGGTCTGGTCGCCGGTGCCATGTCGATGGCCGCCAGTGAATATGTTTCCGTGCACGCCTTGGCAGATTCGGAAGCCGCCGAGCTAGCGCGACGGCACGCGCATCTGAAAGTCAATGCGAAAGGAGCGCATGACGCTTTGGTAACGAGTTATCTGTCGCTAGGACTAAACGACGTGCTTGCTAAGGAAGTTGCTGATGGCCTGATGGCGAATGGTGCTGTTGGTGCGCTGGCGCGCGTGGAGTTGCTTATACCGACTGCGCGGCGAGCTCATCCGAACCAGGCTGCACTAGCCTCCGCGAGCAGTTTCGCGATTGGTGCGTCGATACCAATCTTTGTCACGCTACTTTCCCCACCTGCCTACATTCTCGCGTTCGTTGCGTTGACGGCGCTTGCGTTCTTGGCCGCGCTAGGCGCATCGGCAGCGCGTGCCGGGGGCGCGTGCATGCTGATTGGCGCCATGCGCGTCACGTTCTGGGGAGCCTTGGCTATGGCGCTTACGGCGGGCGTCGGCCGGCTATTTAGTACTTTCATCTGAGCCATTTCCACGTCACCGCATCTTCAGATAAGCAGTAGGGGTTTTGGCCGTGATAGCAGCGAACGCAAGAATATCTCATTCCGGTATGAGTATTTTCCGACGCTGCCTTAGTCTTCAACGATGCCATATGGTGAGCTAAGCATCCAGCTCCGCAGCAAGCGAGCAGGGTGCCCATGACGCGCAGCTAGATCGCCATGCGACTAGCTTGCAGCCGCACTTACGCACCTTGTTTTGCCTACGCTTAGCCCGAGGAGATGCAACCATGTTACGCAGTATTGAAGAACTCGAAAAATACGATGTCCAGGCGAATGATGGCCCGATCGGTCGCGTGCACGATTTCTTTTTTGACGACGAATCGTGGGTTGTTCGATACGTTGTCGTCGAAACCGGAGGTTGGCTTTCGGAGCGAAAGGTCTTGATTTCGCCGATTTCGATTGGTCGCGCTGATGCAGAAAAAGGTCGGCTTCAAGTATTGCTTGACCGCGAACAGATAAAAAACAGTCCCGATATCGATAGCGACATGCCGGTATCGCGGCAGCATGAAATACGCTACCTCAACTATTACGGATATCCTTATTACTGGGGCGGTAGTGGGCTGTGGGGGGCAGGTTCTTTTCCAAGCCTGATGCTCTCTGATATCGATGATCGTGCCAACGCGATCGCCGATGAGGAGGATCGTCTTATGCGTTCCGAACATAGCGATCAGCGTACATTTGAGCCGGGACATATCAATCGTGGCCAGGCGTCCATATCAGGAATCCCCAAGTTCGAGTCAACAAACACTGAAGATCCTCATCTACGCAGCTGTAAATCGGTCTTGAACCACGAGATTCAAGCGACCGATGGATTGATCGGTCATGTGGAGGGGTTTTTAGTTGATGAGGATACGTGGGCTATCCGTTACCTTGTCGTACAGGCGGGTCACTGGTGGAGCGGGCACAAGGTACTCATCGTGCCCGATTGGATCACTAGCGTGAACTGGTTCGAGAGCACCGTAACTGTCGATCTGTCACGCGCCGCAGTCAAGGAATCGCCCCATTTTGAATCCGCCGCAGAGCTTGATCGCGAACAGGAGCTGGGGCTCTATAAACACTATGGCCGCGACGGCTACTGGACTAATCAGCTGTGAGCTGACATTAGCGCGTCAAAAAGTCAGGGTCGACTCCGCGGAGCCGGCCCTGGCTTTTTAGTTTATTGACTGTATTCCGCCCCGCGAGAGACACCGAATGCTTAGGCAAATTAAATGCTGGTCTTGGCGGGTTGCCGCGAACGTTTATGCATGATTGATTCAATTATCCAGCTGCCAAGGATGAAAACAGCGATCAGCGCCAGTGACCAGGGCTGCGTGATGGCTGTTGACCATAGAAAGCACACAAGTACGACTAGCATTCCTAGAAAGCCTATACCGATAAACCACCGCGAGCCTTTTGTCTCACGGATAAGACGCCAGTGGGCTATGTGCACGGCCATGTACGAAATAAGAAACGTAGCGCTCGCGATACGGGCCAGTGCAGCGAGTTCGAAGATATTCACCGCGATGATTATGGCTGCAATGCTGAGCAGCAAACCCAGTGTGCCTTGCCGCCAGACAAGATGCTTGAACGCCAGCGGTAACTGTTTCGCTTCCGCCATGGATAGTGACAGCTGCATGGCCGTGAATACCCATGCGTTGACGGCGGACGCTGTGGCCAGCAACGCGGCGATCGAGACGACAATGTATCCGGCATTTCCCAAGACAGGGCGCGCCGCTACGGCAACAGCGGTGTCCGCATTGTGCGAAAGCTGTGCAATCGGCACGCTTCCAACCACGATCAAAGCCAGCGCAACGTAGAACAGCACGACCATGCCGATGGCCAGATAAAGTGCGTGAGGGATGGTTTTTTCTGGTTGGGCCACGCTGCCGGCGGCGTTGGTCATCATGCCAAAACCGGCATAGGCAAGAAAAGTCAGGCCAACGCTGCTAATGAGCGGAAACACGCGCGGCGTTGCGTGTCTAAGCATGCCGTGGCTGACCATTCCGTAGCCGCCGGCAATAATCAGTAATGCCAGAATGATCAGCTTGATCGCTACGAGCAGCACCTCGGCTTTGCCGACAAGGTTGGATCCAGCGATATTCAGAACAACCAGCAACACAATAATCGTGGTGGCGAAGCTGTTGATCGATAGTGTGCTGGGTTGATCTAGCAGCAAGGGAGCTGCGTATGCACCAAATGCTTTGGCAACCAAAGCAATCGTCACGGCAATCGTAAGCAGATAGGTAAGAGACAACGTACCGGACAGCTTGCCCTTGCCAAAGGCCTCATCGAAGTAAGTAGCCAGCCCACCTGCATCGGGGTATCGGGCCGCCAGCTTTGCGTAGGAGTAGCCCGAAAGCATGGCTATACCTCCGCCAATCAGGAATGCGATATACGTATCGTCGCCGGCAACCAAGGCCACACCGCCAAGCAGTGCAAAGATGCCCGCACCCACCATGGCGCCGATGCCCATGGCGGTCACTGACCATATATTCATCGAGCCGGTATTTTTCATATTCAAAGCATCCTCGGCGCGATGGTGGTGATGCCCTGCATCACGTCGTTGCCATTACACGTTGGCAGTTTGTGGGTACGTCATCTCGCCTAACAGGTTCGGAAATTACCTAGATGCTGGTATCGGTTAATGCCATACGAGATGGGAACCGTTAGCTGCATAGGGTGAAGACAAGATTATGGAAATGACCATCCAGTGACGCGTCGCCAAATCGCGTGAGTGGATGCGTTTTGGGGACGCCGCTTTCTGAGCTCTATGAGAGGCCGTTCCCTGCGCGCGGGACTCGAATTTGAACGGGATAGTTGTCCGTCTGAGTATTTTCCGAGGCTTTCTGTCTGGGTATCCAGGGCATACGTTGGGCGTCCGTTGGTCCGGCGCTGAGCGCACTCACACAGGAGCTCCACCATGAAGCATGTGCAAGCAACCAAGCATCCCGTAACACCCGTCAATGCCCCGGCAAACCACCAGGCTTTGTCGAAGCCAGAACGTCCCATATCGGCACATGCGGCAAATGAGCCGATGCCGAAATGGGCCAAATATCGCACCGAAATGGCCAGCGAATTCCCGTCGCCCTTTCGTGGCACGAAAGATCCCTTGGCCGAGCAGATAGGCAAATTCGTTTCGCGTCTTGATCAGCTTCGGCCCGAGGAGGGCGGTCCGGCATTTCTGGGCAAAAGCGGGGCGCTCACTTACGAATATCCGGCCGTAAAAAACGTCGAAATTAACGAAGAAATGGGTGATCTCGACACGGTGCTGGATGACGTGGTGAAGCTTTTTGAAGGTGCGCCGAACTGGGGTAATCCGCTGACGATGTGCAATGTGATTCCACAGGCCAATACAGCTGCCATCATTGCCTCCATGCTGTCACAGGTCTTCTCGGCGAATATCCTTGAAGGCGAATACGCTTGGAACGTGCATCGCGCCGAGCTGGAAACGGCCGGCATGCTGGGCAATCTGGTGGGTTGGGATCCGGTTAAGACCGGTGCCATCTACACCTGGGGCGGCGGTGGCTGTTGGACCTATGGTTTGAAGTATGGGCTGACCCGCGTATTGCCTGATTCAATGGTCAAGGGTATCCGCACCGACGCCAAGGTCATCTGCTCCCAGCAAGCCCATTTCGTCCAACGGAATGCTTCAGCGTGGATGGGTCTTGGCATGGACAACATTGTTCATGTACGCACTGATGTCGAAACCAACCAGATGGATGTCACCCATCTGGAAGAGATTCTGAAGGACCTCGCCGCTCAAAAGATTCCCGTTGCTACCGTGGTTTGCACCATGGGCACCACGGACGCCAGTGCGATCGACCCGATCGGCAAGGTGCGCAAGTTGATGGACCGCTATCCGAATCCTGAAGGGTACGGCAAAGCGGTGCTCTACGCTGATGCGGTAGTCGGTTGGTCCTGGGTCTATTTCAAGGACTACGACTTTGAAAATAACCCGCTGGAATTCTCCGATCGCATCCTGCCGATTCTGAAGCAGAACGGGCAGGCGATGGCCGAGCTGAGCTATGCCGACGCCGTCGGAATCGACTTCCACAAGGTGGGTTGGGCACCTTATGTCAGCAGCTGTTTCCTCTACAAAAATGCCGAGGAATTCGAAAAGCTTCACCATTGGGCGCCCGATGCGTATCTGCAGGTGCGTACGCCCTACAACCCGATGTACTACACGCTGGAAGTTTCGCGTACGGCCTCTGGCTCGCTGGCCGGTTGGGCCACGCTGAAATATTTCGGCAAGGCAGGCATGCAGGCGATTCTCGGTGGAATCTTGGAGACCAAGTATTACCTATATGACCTTCTTGAAAAGCAGAAGGACATGGTCTGCGTGAATCCGGATGACTCCGGCCTCATCACCTTGTTTCGCGTGTATCCCAAAGACGTCGATGCACGCGCGCAGTACAAGAAAGAACTCACCGATGCGGGCTCTCGCGCGGATCTGATCAAGACCAACGAATTGACCAAAGCGGTCGGCGACAAGTTGTTCGACTGGTTCCGTGCCGGCAAGCAAATCGATGGCAAGTACACGCCTTACATGAGTTTCAGTACAGGCTTTCGCAATGCTGAATACAACCGCGAAGGTGAAGATGTTGAGGCCGTAATCTACGCCATCAAGTCGTTCCCGATGAACGTATTCGTGACGCCGGAAATCATGGCGTGGGCGCTGCATTGCGTGCATCTGGCGCGTGATGAGGTCCTGAAGGCGTAACAAACTTTCGCCTTGCGCAGGTGGCTTCAAGGCCACCTGCGTCATGTTCACGAGTAATTAGGACTCATCCCATGTCAGTAATCAGCGTTCCTCCTGCTGCGACCGCGCCGCCGAGCGGCGGTGCCAATGCGGCGGCAAAGCCGGCGACAACAAAAAAGAAGGTGGTGATCAGCATGACGGCCTTTGCCATCATGAATGTCACAACCATCGTCAGCCTTCGCGGCCTGCCTACGCAGGCCGAATACGGGCTGGCATCGATTTTTTATTATGTCTTCGCGGCGATCTTCTTTTTGGTGCCGGTATCCCTAGTGGCTGCCGAACTGGCATCGGCTTTTCCGAAACAGGGTGGCGTATTTCGCTGGGTTGGCGAGGCATTTGGTCCGCGCTGGGGATTTGCCGCCATGTATTACCAGTGGCAGGCAATCGTTATCTGGTTTCCCACGGTTCTGATCTTTGCTGCAGCTGCTCTGGCTTATATCTGGTGGCCTCAGAGCTTCGATGAGGCACTGTCCAACAACAAGCTTTATACGATCATCGTGCTGCTGGCGGTGTACTGGTTCGTCACGCTGTTTACCTTTCGCGGTATGCAGGCATCATCGCGTCTGAGTTCGCTAGGTGGACTGATTGGAACAATCATTCCGGGGGCTGTATTGATCCTGCTGGGCGCTGCCTACGTCTTGATGGGCAAGCCGATCCAGATGCCGATGCATACGAGTTTTTTTCCGGACTTTGGCAACTTCCACAGCATGGTGCTGGCGGCTAGCATCATTCTTTATTTCGCCGGCATGGAGATGCAGGCGGTGCATGTGCAGGATCTAGAAAATCCCACACGCAACTATCCGCTGGCAATCCTCATCGCCACTGTTCTGGTAGTGCTTATTTTTGTGCTCGGCACGCTGGCGGTCGGCATGGTGATTCCGGCAGCAGCTATCGATCTCAACCACAGTTTGCTGGTTGCTTATCGCGACCTATGGGCAGCGATGGGCGCACCTTGGCTCGGAAACGTAATGGCGGCAATGCTCGCGTTCGGTGTGCTTGGCCAGGTCAGCGTGATCGTAGCGGGGCCGTCGACTGGCTTGCTGGCAGTAGGCAAGGCGGGCTATCTGCCCCACCTTTTACAAAAGACCAACGCGCAGGGCATTCCGGTGTCGATCCTGTTACTGCAAGGTGTCGTGGTCACCGTACTATGTGTGGCATTCACCGTGCTGCCTTCAGTGGAATCAGCGTATCAAATACTCAGTCAGATGGCGACGATCATCTATTTGCTCATGTACGTCATCATGTATGTCGCGGCGATAAAGCTGCGTTACTCGCAGCCGCAGAAAGCCCGACCTTTCAAGATTCCCGGCGGTAATGCAGGCATGTGGATCGTGGGTGTAATCGGCCTGGCTGGTGCGTTGCTCGCCCTCGCCTTGAGCTTTATCCCGCCGCCGCAGATCAAGACTGGCAGCCCGGTCGTCTACATCGGCAGCTTGCTCATCGGTTGCGCCGTGTTCATAGTGATCCCTTTCATCATCTACGCCGTGCACAAGCCCAGTTGGAAGTCGCCGGATTCCAGCTTCGAGCCATTCGAGACCGCGAAAGCGGTGGGTTGAGGTGCGGGATGAGCGCTAAAAAAAGCCTGCACTCATGGGCATCGACCGGATGGGCTGAGCGTACAAATCTATCGTGCGCCGCCGGAAACGGGCGTAAGGCACGTCTTTGTGGCGTTCTCGCTGCTGTTTGCCTGTTGGCCTTTAGCGGGGTCGCGAGCTCACAGGACAATTTATCCAACGTCGGTGACGCGGCGGTGCAGAACCAGTGGTTCACCGGATCGCTCGAAGCGCCATCGCCATCGCTGCCCAAGGCAGGGATGGTAGCGCTTGAGCCTTATGCGATTTTTATCAACCCCACCGGTGCTTACGATAATGGCGGCCATCACTATGGGGTCTCCGATCAAGCCAATCAGTTCCAATCGGTGCTCGTTTTCAAATATGGCATCACTGACCGGCTCACCGTTGAGGCGCTACCATCGGTTTCGCATATTTCGAGCCAGCGAAATCATTTCACTGGCGTCGGCGATCTGCCCATCGAGCTCGAGTACCGGTTCAACGACGAGAACAGCCGAACGGGATGGCCTTCGTTAACCGCCTCATTTGGCGTCACCCTGCCAACAGGTGATTACGAGCGGTTAAGTTCGGCCAGCAACGGTCTTGGTAGCGGTGTATACCTGCTTAAAGAGGGGCTGCTTTTTGAGTCGTTGTTTGATACCGCTGACGATCATCCCGTACGGATTCGCGTTTACGGCGCTGCATTTGAGCCGTTAGACCATGCCGACATTGACGGCACCAGTACCTATGGCACCGATAGAGGTTTTCGCGGAAATGTGATGCCTGGTGTTTCCTTTCAGGCCGGCATTGGCGCGGGTTACGCTTTTACTCAACGCTGGGTGCTGGCGTTGGACGTTCTGCAGAACTACGGCAAGAGCTTTCGAACGAAAGGGGTTGATTCCGGCGGTTTCGCGGTGCGCACTCGCAGTGCCAGCACCGCCAGCACGGCCATAGCTCCTGCTATGGAATACAACTGGTCGGGCAGCGTCGGCCTGATCGCCGGCGTGGAATTTACGACGGCTGGGCGAAACACCGGCTCCTACGTGTCGCCGCAAATAGCGCTCGCCGTTTCGTTCTGACGAACCCTTTTCCCATGGCTGAGGCCGACGCGCTATATCGCACAAATGTGAGCGCGCGATTTTGCTCCGGCCAACGAGCCCATTTCACCTACGCAGGAGATGCCGCCATGCTGCATACCGTCAAAGAACTGGAACGTTATGCGATCCACGCGACCGATGGCGTCATCGGCCATGTGCGCGGCGTGTATTTCGACGATGAATCCTGGGTGGCGCGGTATCTGGTGGTCGATACCGGCGGCTGGTTTGCGAACCGCAAGGTGTTGATATCACCCATGTCCGTGGTCCACATGAACCGGCTGGACCGCACGCTGTCTGTGTGTATCACCCGGCAGCAGGTCGAGGACAGTCCTGATATCGATACCGACAAGCCAATCTCCCGACAGCACGAAAGCGGCTATCTGGGCTATTACGGTTATCCGTATTACTGGGATGGTGGCGGGTTATGGGGCGCCGGCTCGTTTCCTAGTCTTCTGTTGAATGTCAGCGAACATGGCATGTCCGAGTCGAACGATCGTAGCGAAATCGAACGTATTCAAGCGATGGGTGAAGCAGGAACGGCGCCCGGTGATGACGCCCATCTGCGCAGCTGCGAGGCCGTCACTGGCTACCGTATCGAGGCGTCCGACGGACACATCGGGCACGTGAAAAGCTTTTTGGTCGAAGAGGCGACCTGGGCTATCCGCTATTTGATCGTGACCACCAGCGATTGGTGGATGGGTCACGACGTGCCGATTGCGGTGCGCTGGATCGATAAGGTGAGTTGGCTGGACAACTCGGTTTCGGTCGGACTTACACGTCAGGCGCTCAAGGGATCCCCCGTTTATGACGAGGCGCGCACGCTTGATCGCGAACAGGAGGTAAGCATGTTTAAACACTACAAAAAACCCGGCTACTGGGCGGACTAACGCTCGTTCAAATGGGTGGGGAAAGCCCTTGCCTAGGTAGTTTCCGAGGCTTTCTTCGTTGTACGAATCGCCCGTAGTCTGACTCATCGTCAGACCTGCAGGGAACACACATGGCTTACAAAAAAAACGACGCCGAGCTTTCGCCACAGCAAAAAGCTGATGCAAAGGTTTACCTCATCGGCGGAGGTATTGCGTCCCTGGCTGCCGCAGCTTTTATGATTCGCGACGCCGACGTACTCGGTCGCAATATCACGATTTTCGAGTCGCTGAAAACGCTCGGCGGTAGTCTCGATGGCGCTGGTTCACCGCAGCAGGGTTACGTGCTGCGAGGCGGACGCATGTTCGAGAGCAAGTATCTTTGCACGCTAGACCTGTTCGCCTCGATACCGACGCTCGATGGAAAGACGACGGTTACCGCCGAGACGCTGGCGTGGAACGAGCGCATGCCGACCTCGTCGAAGTCTCGCCTTTCGCTGCATGGCCAGCGGCAGACGGCGCCGGCATTTGATTTGCCGGAGCGCGATATTCTGACCATTGAACGACTGGTTTTTAAGTCGGAGAGCACGCTGGGTCGCAGCACGATTGCCGACCAGTTTTCGCCAACGTTTTTCACCACGTCGTTTTGGCTGATGTGGTGCACAACGTTCGCTTTTCAGCCGTGGCATAGCGCCGCCGAATTTCGGCGCTATCTTCTGCGCTTCACACACATGGTGTCTGGCTTCAATCGCCTTAAAGGCATCATGCGTACCGTCTACAACCAGTACGACTCGCTGGTAAGGCCGCTGCAGAAGTGGCTGGAAGAGCGCGGCGTCGTGTTTCAATTCGATACACAGATCACCGACCTCGGCATACGCGAAGATGGCGGCAAGCAAGTGGTGGAGTCCTTGGCATACGAGCGCGCTGGACAGATGGGCGAGCCGATCATGGGCGAGGTCATCATTCGAAAGCACGACTATGTGCTGGTGACACTCGGCTCCATGACCGAGGGCTCCAGCCTGGGCGATATGGAGCACGCACCGCAGCTGAAGGGCAAGGATGCCAACGGCGCTTGGGCGCTTTGGGAAAAGCTGGCGCGTGGACGGCCGGAGTTTGGTAATCCACACGCATTCGACGGTAATGTGGATGCCTCCAAGTGGATGTCGTTCACCACCACGCTGAGCGACCCGACGTTTCTGCGGCTGCTCCGCGATAGCACCGGCAACGTGCCGGGCGAGGGCGGCTTGATCACCTTCCCCGAATCGAATTGGTTGCTGTCCATTGTGGTGCCTTTCCAGCCGCACTTTATGGGGCAGCCCGAGACTGTCAATGTGTTCTGGGGCTACGGTCTCTACGTTGATAAACCCGGCAACTTCGTCAACAAGCCGATGACCGCATGCACAGGGCAGGAGCTAATGACCGAGCTCCTTGGCCATCTGCGATTCGATGCCGAAGCTGACGCAATCATGCAAAAAGCCATCTGCATTCCCTGCATGATGCCTTTCATCACCAGCCAGTTCATGCCACGGGGCGAAGGTGATCGGCCTGCGGTTGTGCCAGAGCATTACAGCAATCTTGCCTTGATAGGGCAGTACTGCGAAGTGCCGGACGATGTCGTGTTTACCGTCGAGTACTCAATACGATCGGCGCAGATGGCGGTCTGCGCATTGACCGGCAGCCAGAGGCAGCCGCCAGCCGTCTACAAAAGCACGTTCAACGCACATGTCTTGCTTAAAGCGCTGCGTTCCCTGCATGACAAGGCGGCCTGACAGCTCGTTTGGCGGCGAGCGGCTTTATTCCAGTTATTCGGCGCGTCGCTTCCCGCAATCGCGACCGCTTATCCATTCAAACCGCGAGGGAAGCCCGGCCTTTCCGGGCAACGACGCACGCGCAAGCGGTTGCGTCACGCACAGGATCATCCTCATGAAAAACGATACACAGCTGAAGACCGACATCGAGACAGAACTGAAATGGGAGCCCTCCGTCAACGCCAATGAGATCGGCGTCGAGGTGAAGAACGGCATCGTGACGTTGGCTGGCCACGTGGATAGTTACGCCGAAAAGTGGAAAGCCGAGCAGGCCGTCGAGCGCGTTTCCGGTGTGCGCGCACTGGCTGTCGAAATGGACGTAACGCTGCCCGGCGCGAGCAAGCGCTCCGATACCGAGATTGCGCGTTCAGTCGAAAGTGCATTGCAGTGGACCACCTATTTGAACAAGGACGCGGTCCAGGTCATTGTTGAAAACGGCTGGGTCACCCTCTCTGGCAAAGTCGAGTGGGCGTTTCAGCGCCAGGCCGCTGCCAGCGCCGTGCGTTACCTAATGGGCGTCAAAGGCATTACCGACAATATAGCCATCCAGTCCAAAGTATCGGTAGCTGGGGTCAAAGCCGACATCGAAGCCGCGCTGAAGCGTCGCGCCATCGTTGACGCGCAAAATATTTCCATTGAAGTGCATGGCGCCGACGTGACGCTCGGCGGTGAGGTTAACACCTGGGTCGAACGCGATCTTGCGCGGCAGTCCGCGTGGAGCACCGCCGGCGTCAAGAACGTGGTGAATAACATCGTCGTTTCTTGGTGAGGCCAGAGAAGAGTCTGACGTCGTCAGACTCTTCTCTTTCCACACGAAATACTCCCAGCAACATTCAAAGGTTCAGAACGACATGCAACATTACATCTGGAACGACTGGTATCTGAGCTGGGGGTGGTTTTTATGGCTAGGTATCATCCTGCTGCTTTTTTCAAGCATGGGTAACTGGCGCTACACCTATGCCGCGCACCGAAAATATGGCCAGCCCGTGCGGAACGATGCCATCGACATTCTCAACGAGCGTTATGCCCGCGGCGAGATCACGCGCGAACAGTTCAAACAGATAAAAACCGAGCTGGCTGAGCCTGTCTGAAAAAAGGTCAATGGAGTCTGTAATAGCGTCGGCATTCGCGTGCCGACGACAACGGCGCGATGCTGCATGGTGTTCGCCGCCTCGGCACGTCCCCGAGAATTCATGACCGCGAAATGCGTCCCTCATGCCTGTCTCTCCCTCTTACGCGGAAAACCCAGTCATGAATACTCCTACCCTCTCGTCAGATCAGCTGCACGACATCCACGCCTATTGGCGCGCCACCAACTTTGTGTCGGTTGGGCAGATCTATCTCTACGACAATCCGTTGCTGCGCGAGCCGCTGACACTGGACCATGTCAAACCGCTGGTGGTCAGCCATTGGGGCACCACGCCGGGACAGAATTTCATCTATGTGCATCTGAATCGAGTCATCAAGGCAAACGATCTGAACATGTTCTACGTGGCAGGCCCCGGTCACGGCGGCCCGGCGATCGTGGGCAGCGTCTACCTAGAGGGAACCTGGAGCGAAGTCTATCCCGACGTCACCCAGGACGAAGCCGGTCTGAAAAAATTGTTCAAGCAGTTCTCGTTTCCTGGCGGCATTTCCAGTCATGTCGCACCGACGACGCCTGGCTCGATCCACGAGGGTGGTGAGCTCGGTTATTCACTGAGCCACGCGTTCGGCGCGGTGTTCGACAATCCGGATCTGATCGTCGCCTGCGTGGTGGGCGATGGCGAGGCAGAAACCGGCCCATTGGCCACCGCGTGGCATTCAAACAAGCTGCTTGATCCCATCACCGATGGTGCGGTGCTGCCGATCCTGCATCTGAACGGTTACAAGATCAGTAACCCGACTTTGCTGGCACGCATTGACCATGACGAGCTGGAGCATTTCTTTCTCGGCTGTGGCTGGACGCCGTACTTCGTCGAGGGTGACGATCCGGACCTTATGCATGAGGCGATGGCCAGCACGATGGACCAGGCTATCGAAGAGATCCGCACTATCCAGGCGAGCGCGCGCTCGGCAAACAACAGCGCGCGTCCGCGCTGGCCGATGATCGTGCTTCGTTCGCCCAAGGGCTGGACGGGTCCGAAGGTAGTTGACGGCCTGCAGATCGAAGGCACGTTCCGCTCGCATCAAGTGCCGTTGATCGTTGACGCGGCCCACCCCGATCACGTGGCGCAGCTGGAAAGCTGGATGAAGAGCTACCGCCCCGAAGAGCTGTTTGATGCTCAGGGTCGGTTGATGCCTCGGCTTGCCGAGCTGGCGCCCAAGGGCGATCGGCGCATGGGCGCCAATCCGCATGCCAACGGCGGCCTGTTGATGCACGAACTGCGCATGCCGGACTTCCGCGAGCACGCCGTGCAGATGGCTTTTCCGGGCGCTGTGGATGCTCAGGACACCATGGTGTTGGGAAAATATCTGCGCGACGTGATCACGCTCAATCACGAGCAGCAAAACTTCCGCCTGTTCGGCCCGGATGAAACGCTGTCGAATATGCTCGGCGCCGTCTTCGAAGCGACTGATCGCCAGTGGGATGCGTACGCACGAGGCAATGACGAGTTCCTGGCGCCCAGTGGACGCGTGCTGGACTCGATGCTGAGCGAGCACCAATGTCAAGGTTGGCTGGAGGGCTATCTGCTGACGGGCAGGCATGGCCTTTTCAACAGCTACGAGGCGTTTATCCGCATCGTCGACTCGATGTTCAGCCAACATGCAAAATGGCTGAAAGTCACGAAGGAGCTGCCATGGCGCCGCCCAATTGCATCGTTGAACTATCTGCTGGCGTCGCACGTATGGCAGCAGGATCACAACGGCTTTACCCATCAGGATCCCGGGTTTCTCGATCACGTGATCAACAAAAAGGCCGATATCGTGCGGGCTTACTTGCCGCCAGACGCGAACTGTCTACTGTCGGTTATGGATCACTGCCTGCGCAGCCGCAATTACGTCAACGTGGTTGTGGCCGGCAAGCACGCGATGCCGCAGTGGCTGACGATGGAAGCCGCCGTCGTGCACTGCACGCAGGGTATCGGCATCTGGCAATGGGCCAGCAATGATCAGGACGGCGAACCGGATGTGGTAATGGCCTGCTGCGGTGATACGCCGACATTGGAAGTATTGGCCGCTGTTTCGATTCTTCGCGAGCATCTGCCCGAGCTGAAGGTCCGAGTGGTCAACGTTGTCGATCTGATGAAGCTGCAGTCCTGTTCCGAACACCCGCATGGCTTGAGCGACGCAGACTACGACTCGCTGTTTACCCGTGACAAGCACATCATCTTTGCTTTCCACGGCTACCCATGGCTGGTTCATCGACTCACCTATCGGCGCAGCAACCGCGAGCTGCATGTGCGCGGATACCTGGAGGAAGGCACGATCACGACTCCCTTCGACATGCGCGTGCAAAATTCCTTGGATCGGTTCCATCTGGTACAGGACGTGATCGACCGCGTGCCGCACCTAGGCTCACGCGGTGCTTACCTCAAGCAACAGATGCGCGATAAGTTGATCGAACACACGCACTACATCGATAAGCACGGCGAAGACCTGCCAGAAATCCGCCACTGGAAGTGGAAAGCCTGAGGAATAGCAATGACGTCGTCATTGAAGAAGCGGTGGATGGCGCACCGGTTTAATCCGGGTTGCTATCCACCGCAGTGTGCAAGGCGTGCTCGTTCGGCAGGGTAGGCAAGGATGAGCTGCTTTCGACTACATACGGGGTTATTCAGTCGACTTTAGAGCCGATCGCTACGAAAGCCGGCTCGTCGCAATCCTTGAATAAGATACGGGCAATCGCGCATCAGTGACCACAATAATCCGCTGCGGTGATTTTCGGTCATCAGTACAACCGGCCCTTGGTTGATACCGAAATGCCATTGAGATATCCAACCGCATGCAGGTCCATTTTTTTCGCCATGTGTAGGGTTGATCGTCGCGCGAAAGCCATACGGATTGACGTCGTGAAAATTAGGGTCGTTCATGAAGTGATGGATGGCTGGCAAGACGATCTCTGGGGCGAATGGCAGGGATGACGCGGCGGCGGAGGGTGTTAGAGAGCCGTCGTCCGGACCGTAGGGAACTCCGCGTGAAATGTAGCCAAAAAAACGCCGTTCTATTCCGTCAATCAGAACAGTCTCGAAGCCAGGCCCTTCGCTCGCACTGAGACCCCAACCATTGGCCGAGTAGCCTTTGAAACCCATAGGATTGGTTATGGCGTACCGCTGCTGTATATGAGTCGCGCGGCGACTGTTTTCGAAATAGTCGATGCCTTTTTCACGCATGTAGGCATCCTGGATGCCGCGAAAGTCGATCCAGATATGCGGAAACTGATGAGTGAATAGAGCCGCGGAATAAAGATATTCAATGTCATAGATGCGTTTCCATTCGTAGCCCAGTGTCCACGCCTGGTAACTGGTTTGTGGAATCGGATGGGTCGGTGAGCCCAAAGCAAGGATATAAAGCAGCAGGGCTTCGTTATATCCACTCCAGCTCGGTTCCAGAAAGCCGCTTTCCGGTCGCCACCCCATATACAAAGTGGAGGTTCGGTCCAACGCCCAGTCCCACTCCACACGCCAATATAAGGCGTCGGAAAGTGTGCCTATTTCGATTTCATCCGGCTCTTTGCCGGTGAAAAATCGCGCACAGGTGAGCATGCCAGCAATCAGCAGCACCGTATCGACGGTCGATAGTTCGCAGGCCCACGCGCGCTGACCCGTTTTCATGTCCAGGAAGTGATAGTAAAAACCGCGATACCCAGTGGCATCGGATTCGGGGCTTTGCGCACTCCCTGCGAAAAACCTCAAAGTAGCAAGCGAGCGTTTTACGGCTGCTTCGCGTGAAATAAAGCCTCGCGACACCGCCACGGGATACGAAGCCAGCGCAAAACCTACAGCAGCGATACTGGACGGCCAGTTTGTCGGATCCCGATCGTCGGGACCGACCTTGTCCCGGATCAATCCGTTGAGAGGATTAACCTCGCATTCGAAATAGTGGAACGCCTTCCTCTGGATATACTCGAGCGTCCCATCGAACTCTCCTATTGGCCGGGCGTTGGGAGAATTACTCGCGCTGGCAGGGCCACTAGGCGGCTTGTTGACTGAGTCAGGCTGCACGCGTCTACATTTTCCATGTTTTAGCGCAGCGCACGGTAACCTCCGGACACCCCTTGCGGTGACAGCGTAATCTGCCAGAGCTGATCGCGCCGCGTCTGAAAGGCGGCAATTGACGCAGCGAGATAGAACAACCACATGCGCCGGAAGCGTTCGTCATACTTCTTGGCGAGTTCCGGCCACGCCGCGTTGAAGTTGGCGAGCCACGCAACCAAGGTATGAACATAGTCAGCGCCGAAGTTGTGCCAATCCTCTACCACGAAATGGGTTTCAACGGCCTTCGCGACTTGGCTCATGGCGGGGACTTGCGAATTGGGAAATATGTATCGCTCGATCCATGGGTCAGGGCGATCGGGGTTCTGGTTGGTGCCGATGGTGTGCAAAAGCGAGAGTCCATCCGGCGCCAGGCAGCGCCGAACTACGTCGAAATAACGGGCATAGTTGCGTGCGCCGACGTGTTCAAACATGCCGATTGAGAACACCGCATCGAAGCGTTCGTTGAGCGTGCGATAGTCCTGAAGGCGAATATCGACAGGCAAATGTCGGCAAAGCTGCCGAGCGTATTCGGCCTGTTCATGGGAAATGGTGACACCTACGCCAATGACGCCATAACGTTCGGCAGCGAATTTCAGCGCCTCCCCCCAGCCGCAACCGATATCAAGTACACGCATGCCGGGCTGGAGTTTGAGCTTGCGACAGACAAGATCAAGTTTGGCTTCCTGAGCCGCATCGAGATCCGTGGCTTTGTCCCAGTAACCGCAGCTATAAACTAGACGCTGTCCCAGCATCGCGGTAAACAAGTCGTTGCCTAGATCGTAGTGACGTCGACCGACGGCATAAGCGCGGTGTCCGCGCTGTAGATCGAGAAAACGCGCACGCGTCCACAGCCACATCGAACGCATGTTGTGCAGTTGATCATCGAGACCCGCCGACAGCAGACGACTCAACAATCCGGGCAGGTCATCCGCGTCCCAGTCCTTGTCCATATAGGACTCGCCAAAGCCCAGCGTGCCATGGGCATAGGCTCTTGCGAACATGCGGTCGTCATGGATCACAAGATCGGTAGTGCGTAGTCCATCTGTTCGGACGTCGGCGAAACCCAGCAATTTTTCTGCATGATTTCGAAATTGATTGAGATTCATGACGGTATTATCCGTATCGATTCGTCGGTGAGCGATGGTGCGGCGTTCATAAAGAAATCAAGCAACGTGAAAAACAATTCGGTTTCATGTCTCGGACATCTCGCGATGAAGTTGTCTTAAAACCTGGCGGACACGCAATATGCCCAGGCGAGAGCTGATCAACAGGGTCGACAGCTGCTCATGGAGTTCGTCGCTCGACTATCGGCTTGGTCGAGCATCGTCGATAGCCTCGGAAACTACTCACTGTGTCGATCGGTCCGATGTTTTATGACACTGATGTTCAAACACGCCCTAGATGCCAGTCCACCCAATCGATTTCATCCGGTCACGTTGCTAGTGCCTTTGAGTAGTTTCCGACGCTGTCGCGGGTTCTGCATGCGTCCTAGAGTTGGCCTACATCCTCAACACGAAAATCAAGGGCATCGACATGCAGCATTTTTTCTGGAATGACTGGTACTTCAGCTGGGGCTGGTTTTTGTGGTTCGGGCTTATGGTGCTGCTTTTCTCCAGCATGGGTAATTGGGGCTACACCTATTCGGCTCATCGCAAGTACGGCTTGCCGCTGCACGAGGACGCGTTGGATATTCTCAACAAGCGTTATGCCCGGGGAGAAATTACTCGAGATGAATTCAGCCGAATAAAGCTAGACATCGCAAAGACGGCATGAAAGGCGATGCATACGGGCAACATTCGATGAATAGCAGTCGGTCGAAGTTACCTAGAAAAATCAGAGGTGAAGCGATTGCTGGCCGATAGCTTTTACAGCTGCCCGATGCATCCTGAGAGTCGCCAGGGTGGTCCGGGAACGTGCCCTAAATGCGGTATGACGCTGCAGCGAACGGTGCTAGTTGGTGACACTGAGGATCAGGCACTGCGGCGGGTGAGACGCAAAATGATGGCCGCCGCAGGACTGGCGTTACCGCTGTTTTTCATTGCGATGTTGCCCGATATAATCGGTTGGGAGCTTTCGCCGATGATGGCCAGCGCGAGCCAGTGGCTCGAACTGCTTCTTTGCCTGCCATTGGTGCTCTGGGCCGGCATCGACTATTACGCTCGCGGCTGGAGTGGCCTCAGAGGCGGCTCTCCCAACATGTATACGTTGATCAGCCTTGGCGTGCTGGTGGCCTTTTTTTATAGCCTGGTTGCGACTTTTGTACCGTCCTTGTTTCCGCCAGCCATGCGCGACGAGAATGGACAAATTAGCGTCTATTTCGAATCGGCAGGTGTGATCATCGCACTGGTGCTGTTGGGCGAATGGATAGAGCTACGTGCGCGGGGAAAGACGTCAGCCGCCATCCGCGGTTTGATGGATTTGGCGCCGCGAAAGGTACGCCGCTTGCTCGATGATGGCCATGTGCAAGAGGTCGCGGCCGATGAGGTTCAAATCGGCGATCTTCTGCAAGTTCGCCCGGGCGAGGTGATACCCGCGGATGGCATCGTGACCGCCGGCTCGAGTAACGTCGATGAGTCATTGCTGAGCGGCGAGCCGCTGCCTGTGGAAAAGCGGGCTGCCGATCGTGTCACCGGGGGCACGATCAACAGTAATGGCAGCCTGATCCTGCGCGCGGATCGTATCGGTCGTGCCACCGCGTTGGCGCTAATCGTCGAAATGGTGGCCAGAGCGCAGCAATCGCGCGCGCCGCTGCAGCAGCTGGTGGATCGTGTAGCCAGATTTTTCGTGCCGGCAATTGTACTCATCGCGCTGTTGACCTTTGCGGCATGGCTGCTGTGGGGACCTGATCCAAGGCTGGCTCATGCTGTGGTGAGTGCTGTTGCTGTACTGATCATTGCCTGCCCGTGTGCGCTTGGTCTGGCCACACCTATTTCCATCACTGTGGCCAGTGGCCGCGGAGCGGCCGTGGGCATACTTTTTCACGACGCGGCAGCGATAGAGGCCTTTGTCCACGTCGATGTGCTGGTGCTCGACAAGACGGGCACCCTGACGCAGGGCAAGCCGGTGCTCACGGATATCATCCCTATGAAAGGCATCAGCAGAAATGAAGTACTTACCATGGCGGCTGCTCTGGAGGCATCGAGTGAACATCCGCTCGCCAGCGCCATACTCGCCGCGGCACAGTCACGCCGGCTGACCGTTGCTGGTGTCGAGGCCTTCTCCGCTGTTATCGGTCAAGGTGTTGAGGCGGAGCAGGGCGGCATACGGCTAGCTTTAGGCAGCGCAGATCTAATGTTGTCAAATGGCGTCGATCCGGCTCCCCTGTTTGTTCGCGCCGAAGCACTTCGGCGTGACGCAAAAACCGTGATGTATCTCATGCGAGCTGGCCAACTTGCCGGATTGATTGCTGTGCAGGATCCGCTGAAGAAAGATGCGGAAGCTATGGTGCATGCGCTTCGTCTTCAGAGCCTGCACATTGTCATGCTGACCGGAGACAGCGAAGCTACGGCCGCCGCCGTGGCAGCAACTCTAGGCCTGGATGAGTATGCTTCCAAGCAGACGCCGGCCAGCAAGGCAGAGTGGATACGGTGCGCACAACGTCAGGGACACAAGGTGGCAATGGCAGGCGATGGTGTGAACGATGCGCCCGCGCTGGCCGCTGCCGATGTCGGCATAGCGATGGGCAACGGATCGGATATCGCCAAGCAGAGCGCTCAGGTCACCCTTGTAAAGGGCGAGCTGGCGCGTCTCCTGCGCGCATGCCGTCTCTCTGAAGCCACTGTCCGCAACATCCATCAAAACCTTGGCTTTGCGTTTCTCTACAACGCTATCGGCGTGCCCATTGCCGCTGGCGTGCTGTATCCATGGTTAGGGCTGCTGTTGAGCCCAATGATCGCGGCACTGGCCATGAGCCTTTCGTCGGTGTCCGTGATCACCAATGCGCTGCATCTTCGCCGCGTGCGTCTTTAGCGTTGAATCGCCGGGTCGAGCGCCATCAGAAAAAAATCTCATGCGCTTCTAGGTAATTTCCGACGCTACCGGCATTCGGAATTAACGCCTATCGTCACTCCATCGACTACAGAACTGCAGCGTACGCAGTGCCCACGACTGGATGACTCTATGAAAACCGACACGCAATTAAAATACGACATCCTCTCCGAGCTGGAGTGGGAGCCATCGATCAATGCAAGCCAGATCGGTGTCGAAGTTAAAGACGGCGTAGTTACGCTGGCCGGCCATGTGGATAGCTTTGGAGAGAAGTGGCACGCAGAAAAGACCGTTGAACGTGTTTCGGGCGTTCGTGCACTTGCCGTCGAGATAGCAGTGAAACTGCCCGGATCAAGCAAGCGCTCGGACACGGAAATCGCGCATGTGGCCGAAAGCGCGCTGAAATGGCAAACCTTTTTGCCGGAAGGCGCCATCAAGATCATGGTGGAGAGCGGCTGGATTACGCTCTCTGGGCGGGTAGAGTGGGAATACCAGCGGCAGGCCGCTACCACAGCCGTGCGTCATCTGCTCGGCGTCAAGGGTCTCAACGACGAGATCTTGATAAACTCCAAGGTTTCTGCTGGCAACGTAAAGACGAATATCGAATCGGCGTTGAAACGCCGCGCGATTGCCGACGGTCGGAAAATCTCGGTCAAAGTCGATGGCTCTGACGTTACCCTGACTGGCGAAGTGAGCACCTGGACAGAGCGTGAGCAGGCATGGAATTCCGCCTGGGGCACAGCCGGTGTCGAGAAAGTTGTGAACAACATCACCGTCGTTTAATGGTTGTAAGCAGCCCGGGACGGTGATGCTCACTGGGCTGCTTTTTTTGGTTATTCAGGCCAAAGCGATATTCCATATCGGGGATCACCGAGCAAGCTAGTGCGTGCCCAGAAGATCTTCGAGCGGCGCGTACCTTCATCGGTCGTCAGCACATACAGCACACGAGCGACAACTCACTTCCAGCGGTTGCAGGAACTCGGGTTGCACGCGGCATAAAGGATTTGAAAAAAATCCGACACCATCACTTGCAGGGGAAAACGATCATGTCCTTCAAACTCACGTTCCTAACAACGGCTATTCTCGCCGCGGCGGTTATTTCCGCAAACGCAATTGCCGCGACCAGCCCTGCCTCGGGCACGTTTACGGTCACCGCTAGTGTGCTCAAATCCTGCACGGTCACTACAGCCAATATCGCCTTTGGCAACTACGATCCCACCGCCACCGTCGCACTCGTCGCTACGGGTGCAGTCAATGCCAAATGCACCAAAGGCTCGATCGTTGCCGTAGCGCTGAATGAAGGCGTCAACAAGGCGGCGGCTTCCACGCCGGCTGTTCCGGTACGTCAGATGATCGGTGGCACAGGCGCTGACCTCCTGCCGTACCACATCTACACGACGGCGGCCGGGACCACCGAGTGGGGCAACACCACGGTGCAGGAGCCTGCCACGCAGACCTCGGTCAGCGTCAACACGGCGCTGGTTTTTCCAACCAACGGTTCGCTGCCTGCCTTGACCGATGTACCCAGTGGTTCGTACCTCGATACCGTCACTGCAACACTGACGTTCTAAAGCGGAATCACGCGGGCACACGGCACGGCCAACAGGGCCGTGCCGTGTGCTTTCGGAACCGTCAGCCATGATCAGGGGTCTTTTCAGAATCTGCGCCGTTATCGCCGGCGGGTTGGTACTCATCAGCCTGCCGTCAGAAATACAGGCAGCCACGTTTTCGGTGAACCCGACGCGGATGGAGCTCAGCGCGAATCATCGCGCCGACATCATCAACTTCACCAATACCGGTAGCACGCCACTGCGCTTGCAGGCGAGAACAATGCTGTGGGGGATGCAGGCCGATGGCCACTGGCAGCTGACGCCCAGCGACGATCTCATCGTCACGCCGGAGTTGCTGGAGGTGGCGCCGGGTAGCGTGGCCCAGCTGCGCGTGGGTAGCCTGGTAGACGGCACGACTAGCGAAGGCAGCTACCGCATATTGCTTAACGAGCTGCCAAACCTTGGCGACGATGGGTCAACTCAAAGGCAGCAGATCCGCGTGCTGACCGAAATCAGCCTGCCGGTATTTCTGGAACCGGTAGCGGTTACGCGAATACCCGATATTCGATCGGCCAGCATGGTCCTCGGCGTGCTGACGGTTGCTGTGGGCAATGAGGGAAGCCAGCGGCTTGATCCTCAGGGCATCACTGTTTCCGTCATTGATAACGCGGGAAATACGGTGTCACGCCGTACGATGATGAGCAACTACGTGCTAGCCGGCGCGATGTGGCCGCTGAACATCACCTTGCCGGCCAATGATTGCGCGAAGGCGGCATCCGTATCGTTGTCTTGGTCAGGGATCAGCGATACACCCATTACGCATGCCATCACGACGGACGGGACCAGAGCATGCGCGAGCACCGCCGGGCATTGATGGTGCTGGTGCTTTTTTTCTCTACGCCGGCGATGGCGGAGTCGGACAAAATGCTATTGGAGCTGCGTGTCAACGGCAGTAGCCTGGGTACGGCTTTCGTGCTGATTCGGCACAAGCACATATTGATCGATGCGGGCGCGCTAAAGCGCGCCCAGCTGCCCGTGGCGGCATCGGCCGAACTGATGGTTGGCAAGGTCGCGTTTGTCGATCTTACCGACTACGCGAAAGCTGGCACGATCCACCTTGACAGTGCCGCGGGCCGCCTTACCTTGGATCTGCCGGCCAAGACGTTTGCCGGCCAGAATCTTGAGCTGAACTCGCACGCTGCATTGCTGCGGCCACTGACGGTTCCCAGCGCCTTCGTCAACTATGCATTCAACGCCGGCACGCTGAGTGACCAGACGTCGGCCTATCTAGACGCCGGTTTCGCGTTTGGACAGGGTCTGCTGCGCGACAACCCATCGTGGGACGCTACGCAGGGATTCTCACGCGGACTCACGCGATTCGAATACGACGATGCCAGCCATCTGCGGCGGCTTACGTTGGGCGATCAGTACGCCTACTCGACCGACGGCTTAGGTGGCAGCGTGTTGATGGGTGGTATCGGCGTGGTGCGGGCATTCGACCTGGACCCGTACCTGATCACGTTTCCACAGCCGACGATCAACGGTTTGTTGCAGGCGCCGGGCACGCTCGATATTTACAAGAACGGTGTGCTGGTGGGACAACGTGAGGTGGCAGCGGGGCCGTTCAATCTCGCAGGCCTTGGTTTAGGCCCGGGCGCAAACAATGTCAGCGTGGTGATCCACGATCCGTTCGGTGGCACCCGCACCTTGCAGCAAAATTTCTACGGTGCCAATCAAGTGCTGGCGCAAGGGCTGAGCGACTATGCCTTTCAAGCTGGCGTCGAACGAACGTCCACGATGGTCAATAGCTACGAGTCGGGCCGCGGCGTGCTGCTGCTACGACAAAACCACGGCTTTACCGACAGCCTGACGGCAGGTTACAGGGCGGAGGCGGAAAACGGTCTCGTCAACGCGGGCTCCTCGCTAAGTTTACGACTGCCGGTGGGCTATCTCAGCACCGCGCTGGCCAGCAGCCTCGATGATGGACGGAAAGGCCACGGCAGCTCCTTCGCTTATCAGTTCAGCGATCGCGTGGTGAGCTTTGGCGCGGGTCTGCAAACGTACTCAAGCGGCTACGCGCGGATCGGTGATGATTTGCTGTCGGCGTCAACGCGGCCGCGACGCGTCAGCTACGTCAACGCGAGCTGGTCGCCGTCGTCATTCTTCAGCCTGCAGGCGAGTGCCGGTGATATTCGTTACGTCAGCGGTTTGCGGCAGCGCAACGTCGGCCTCAATGGCGCATTCAATTTGCCGGCGGGTATGTCGCTGCTGATCGGCGTCAATCGCCAACTCAATAGTCCCGGTGATGACGACCACCAGCTGACCGCCAATCTGGTGATACCGCTGGGCATGAGCAGTGTGGGTTTCAACGCGGGGCGGGATGGAAACAGCGGCAGCACCTACGGTTTCTCCGCCCAGCGCTCGGTACCTTCGGATAACGGCTGGGGCTACTCGGCAAATGTGCAAAATGGCGGCGCCGGTGCCGCGGATCTGGCGCAGCTGGAGTATCAGGGGCGCGATGGCCTTGTGCAATTGACCGGACAGCGCTTCGGTGGCCAGAGCTCCGGCAACCTGCTGGTTTCCGGCAGCGTGATTGCGCTGGACGATCATCTTTATTTTGGACGTGCCCTGCAAAGTGGCTATGCGGTGGTGCAAACGCCGGGCATGGCCAATGTCGAAATCACCCACGAAAATCAGCCGATGGGGAAAACCGACGTCAACGGCAATCTGCTGGTGAACAACCTGCTGCCGTATCAGGCGAACAAGCTTGGTATCGATCAGAACAGCGTGCCGGTGGAATATCAAATCGACGCCACTCAGCAGACGACGAGCGTGCCGCGAATGGGCGGCGTGGTGGTGGGCTTTGGCGTGCATGCGCTGCATGCAGTCCGCGGTACGCTGACCTTGAATGGAAAAAACATTCATTACGGCAGCGCCACGTTGGCGCACGATGGCACAACGCTGAAGACATTGATTGGCCTCGACGGCAGCTTCTATTTTTCCGATCTCTCCGCGGGCAGCTACGTGTTGAAGGCTCGCGCGATGGAAGGTGAGATGGATTGCCCTTTCAACGTGCCCGCCCGCACCCGGCCGTTCACCCGATTGGGAGCAGTGAAATGCGTCGCCGCAATCGGAGTGAATCCATGAAAGCTCTTCGACATTGGCTACCGTGCCTGCTCTTACTTATCGCCTGCGTGGTGTGCGCACCTGCCTCGGCGGCGAGTTGCAGCGTGAGTAGTAACGGGCTCGCGTTCGGCAGCTACGATCCAGTAAGCACGACGACGACAGCGGGCACGGGATTCATCAGCCTTACCTGCATGCCAGCCTGCCTGCTGCTGGTCTGTGAGCAGGTAAATGCCACCGTGAGTTTGACTACCGGTTCGAGCGGCAGTTTCACTCTGCGCACCATGAAGCAGGGTGGCGTACAGCTTGGGTACAACCTCTATACGACCAACGGCGCGGCAACGGTATTCGGCAACGGAACCGGCGGCAGCGGAGAGGTGACGTACTGTGTACCTGCGCTCTTGCTGCCATGTTTCAACGCCACCTACACCGGATCTCCAGGGCAACCGTTTTCCGTTCCCTTCTACGGGCGAATTGCGGCACGGCAGGATGTGATTTCCGGAGCTTATGCTGATCAGCTCACGGTAACCGTGACGTTCTGACTTAGCGTCATATCGACAAAAAAGGCTTTTACACCATTGCCTCGTTTTTCCGCAGGCGGCGAGGTCTGCGGTCATCACCTGATTTTTTGTCGCGCTGTAATCTGGTCTGTGCAGCACCGAAGGATGATGGCATTGCCGTTAATCACGGCTACCAAACGCTCGTCGTATCGCCATAAAAAAGAATCGGCGCAGCGGATCTAGGTAGTTTCCGACGCTACCGCAATGAGCGCTTCGCGCCTATCGTCACTTCATCGACTTACGAACAACGCAGCGGCCCGATGCCGCTTAGCCATCGCGTTGTGAACTCCTCCACGAAATAAACAATTAGGGATACCTGCAATGAAAGCTTCCGTTTCGTTGATGAAGGCACTTGTCTACAAAGGTCCGGGTAAGAAAGCGTTTGAAGATCACGCCAAGCCCGTGATCACCGCGCCGACCGATGCCATCGTCAAGATCAGCAAGACGACCATATGCGGTACCGATCTGCATATCCTCAAGGGTGATGTGGCGACCTGTAAGCCGGGTCGCATCCTGGGTCACGAAGGCGTGGGCGTTATCGCCGAAGTCGGCACGGCCGTCACGGCGTTCAAGGTGGGCGATCACGTGCTGATCTCCTGCATCACCGCCTGCGGCAAGTGCGAGTACTGCCGCAAGCTGATGTATTCGCATTGCACCACGGGTGGCTGGATTCTCGGCAACACCATCGACGGTACGCAGGCGGAGTTCGTGCGAATTCCCTACGCGGAAACCAGTTTGTATCCCATTCCCAAAGGCGCTGACGAAGAAGCGCTGGTGATGCTCAGTGACATTCTCCCGACCGGCTTCGAATGCGGCGTGCTGAATGGCAAGGTGCAGCCGGGCAATACGGTGGCCATCGTCGGTTCGGGACCGATCGGTTTAGCCGCATTGCTTACGGCGCAATTTTATTCCCCCGCTGAGATCATCATGATCGATCTCGATGACAACCGGCTCGAAGTCGCTAAGCGTTTTGGCGCCACCGCGACAGTCAACAGCACCAACGGCAAGGCAGTTGACGCGGTGATGAAGCTCACCGGCAACCGCGGCGTGGATACGGTGATCGAAGCGGTCGGCATTCCAGCGACGTTTGAACTCTGCGAAAAGCTGGTCGCGCCCGGCGGCACGATCGCCAACATCGGCGTGCACGGCACCAAGGTCGAACTGCATCTTGAACTGCTGTGGGATCGAAACATCACCATCACCACGCGTCTGGTCGATACGGTCAGCACACCTATGCTGCTGGGAACGCTGCGCGCGAAGAAAATCGATCCGAAGCTGCTCATCACGCACCGCTTCAAGCTCGACAAGATTCTCGATGCCTACAAGACCTTCGGTAACGCGGCCGAAACCAAGGCACTCAAGGTTTTGATCGAAGCCTGACGGTTACACCGTCATCCCTTTTTCCGCCGACGCTGTCGGCAATCCCCCATCCACTGGAAGAACACGTCATGGCATATTCAAGCGTCAATCCGTTCAACGGCAAGCTGCTGCAGAGTTTTGACCAGCTTACCGACAAGCAGCTGGAAGAGAAGCTGGTCGCTGCAGAAAACTGCTACAAGACTTGGAAACACACCAGCTATGCCGACCGCGCCAAGATTGTTGCGAAGGCCGCCAAACTTCTCGGCGAGCGCGTGGACGAGTTCGCGCACACGATGACGCTGGAAATGGGCAAGCGCATTGACGAAGCCCGCGGCGAAGTGAAATTCAGCGCCGACATTCTTGCGTATTACGCCAAGAACGCCGAACGCTTTCTGGCACCGGAGAAACTCAATCCGACCATCGGCGACGCGCACATGGAAAGCAGCCCGATCGGCGTGATCTTCGGCGTGGAGCCGTGGAACTTTCCGTACTATCAACTCGCTCGCGTCGCTGGTCCGCATTTGATGGCCGGCAACGTACTGGTGATCAAGCATGCCGGCTGTGTGCCGCAGTGCGCCATTGCATTCGAGAAGCTGTTCATTGATGCGGGTGCGCCGGCTGGTCTCTATACCAACCTCCTGATCTCGCATGAGCAGTCCGATAAGGTCGTGGACGACGACCGCATCAAGGGTGTGGCCTTGACCGGCAGCGTGGCCGCCGGCCGCAGCATCGCCGCGCGAGCAGGGCAGAACCTGAAGCCTTCATCGATGGAGCTGGGCGGCAGCGATGCATTCATCGTGCTGGAAGATGCTGACCTCGAGCACACGATTCCATGGGCTCTCTGGGGCCGCATGTACAACACGGGGCAGACCTGTTGTGCCGCCAAGCGCTTCATCGTTGTGGACAAGATTGCCGACAAGTTTCTCGAGAAATTCTCGGCCGCGCTGAGCGCACTCAAGGCGGGCGATCCGCTGGATGAGAAGACCACGCTGGGACCGCTGTCGACCGAGTCGGCGCTCGTGGATCTGTTGAAGCAGGTAGATAGTGCCGTGGCGCATGGTGCACGCGTCCTCATCGGCGGCAAGCGCGTCGATCGGCCCGGATCATTTATGCAGCCGACGATTCTCACCGATGTGTCGCCGAAAAATCCCGCCTTTCGCGATGAGTTCTTCGGCCCGGTGGCCATGTTCTTCCGCGTTAAGGATGAAGACGAAGCGATCGCGCTCGCCAACGATTCGGACTTCGGTCTGGGTGGCTCGGTGTTCACCAAAGACATCGAGCGCGGTCGTCGTGTGGCCAGCCGCGTCGACACCGGAATGATGTTCGTCAACAACATCAGCTGGTCCGATGCCGAGCTGCCGTTCGGCGGCATCAAGGATTCCGGTTACGGGCGTGAGCTTGGCGACATGGGCATCCAGCAATTCGTCAACAAAAAGCTGGTGCGCTACGCGAAGGTCGAAGCGCCGGTCTGATCGTCACTTGCCCGGCAAGGCGCTTCCTCAAGAAGCGTCTTGCTGTCGGCGAACGCTGATAAACGATACCGCGGCTCCGCTTATCAAAGTCATGCACATTAGAGACAGCGATCATGAAGTTTCTCATCGAAATGGATCACCCAAAGACAGGTCAGTGGTTGAACGATGCCGCGGCGCGCGCCTTTGTCGAAGAGGTGGTTTTTCCGACGCTTGATCGTGCGGAAGCAATGGTCAAACAGGGCTGCATTCTGGCGGGTGGTCCGGTGGCGGGCAGTATCGCGCTGCGTTTTATTGTTGAAGTCGAGTCCACTCAACACCTCGATGAACTGGTGTCGAGTCTTCCGCTTTGGTCGGTGGCCTATACCCGCGTGACGGCATTGATCGAGTTCAGCGATCGCCGCCCACACGTGCAGGCGCTATTACAGCGCCATGCAATTCCGCTTTCCGATGAGTCGCATATACCAACCACGTGATTTTCTCATTCGAGCTGCCGGTTTCGTCGAACGGCTGCCAATTGTTCCTCCCTATTCTGGAGTTTCCGATGTACGTCAATGTCGCCGTTCTCAGAGAAACACAACCGCATGAGCGCCGCGTGGCACTGATGCCGTCGGTCGTACCTAAATTGATCAAGCTCGGCGCCAAGCTCTACATGCAGTGCGGCGCCGGTAATGCCATACAGCTGCCGGACAGCGCGTACAAAGACGTTGCGTTCGTCAAAGAGCGTCGACGCCTGGTCAACGACGCCGACGTTGTTTTGGCCGTGCAGCCACCGGCTATCGACGTGGTCGATGCGATGAAGGAAGGCGCTATTCTGGTCTCCTTTATCTACGCGGAAAAACAGCCTGCCTTGGTGCAGAAGCTGCTTGATAAAAAGATCACCTGTTTTGCGATGGAGCGCGTGCCGCGCATCTCGCGCGCGCAGTCGATGGATGCGTTGTCTAGTCAGTCGGCATTGGCCGGCTACTATGCGGTGCAGCTGGGTGCGACGCATCTCGCGCGCATTCTGCCAAAGATCACCACCGCCGCCGGCGCCATTGGTCCGGCTAAGGTGCTGGTGATGGGCCTGGGCGTCGCCGGCCTGGAGGCCATTGCTACGGCGCATCGACTTGGCGCTGTTGTCGAAGGTTACGACGTGCGTCCGGATACGCAGGGGCAGGCGCTGTCGCTGGGCGCCACTTTCGTCGATACCGGCATCGATGCCACGGGCCAGGGCGGCTACGCACGCGAGCTGACGCTTGAAGAAAAAGCCAAGGTCGCCGACGTACTCACCAAACATATTCAGCAGGCCGATCTGGTGATTACGACGGCCGCCATTCCCGGCAAGGCGTCCCCCAAGCTGATCAGCAGTGCTCAGGTTGCTGGCATGAAAGCTGGCGCGGTCATCGTGGACCTCTCCGCCGAGGGCGGCGGCAATTGCGAAGACACCGTGCCAGGCGAAACCACTGCGGTGGGCCTGGTGACCATTGTGGCGCCGCTGAACGTGCCTTCCATGCTAGGTGAGGACGCCAGTGAGCTCTACGCCAAGAACCAATACAACCTGCTCGCGCTGATGATGAAGAACAACATCATCACCATCGACTGGGATGACGAAGTACTTGCCGCAACCGCGCTGACCCACGCGGGCGCTCTGAAAAAAGCTCCGGTCGCTCCTGTTGCAAGCGATAAGCCCGATGCAAAGACCGCAAGCGCCGGCAGACACGCAGCAACACCACCCAACACAAAAGCGGCATGAGCAACTTGCTCATGACTTTGCTCTGGAATCGCTATGACCATTGACGGCTTTGTCGCCATTTACATTTTCATGCTCGCCGCGTTTGCCGGATGGGTAATTATCGGTCGCGTACCCGCGATCCTGCATACACCGCTGATGTCCGGCTCTAATTTCGTACACGGCATCGTAGTTATCGGCGGTCTTTATGCGTTGCTCAACGCCAGCACACCGCTGGAGCAGGGCATCGGGTTTGTTGCGGTGCTGCTAGGTGCCGGTAACGCGGCCGGCGGCTACGCAGTGACCGATCGCATGCTCGCCATGTTCCAGACCAGTGGCCATCAGCCTGCGCACGCCGCTCACAAGACCGGCACCCACCGCCGCAAAGCCACCGCGCCGAAAAAAGGCTAAGGGACGGACATGTTCACGATGATTCCCCAACTGGTAATTGACGCTGTCGGTATCGCTGCGGCCTTCCTCCTGATGTTTGGACTATGGCGCATGTCTTCACCCGTCACCGCGCCGATCGGTATCAAGGTCGCTGGTGTTGGCATGCTCGCTGCGGTGGTAGCCAGCTTTCTTTATGTCTTCAGCGTAAGCGCAGCTGCAAGACCGCATCTACCGCTCAATCTCGCGCTGGCAGGGATCGCGCTGGCAATCGGTGGTGGGCTGGCTTGGTGGAGCGGGCGCAAGGTTGCAATGACGGCGATGCCGCAAATGGTTGCGCTCTACAACGGCATGGGTGGCGGCGCGGCCGGCGCCATTGCTGCGATGGAATTGTTTGGGAGCCATGCGCGTGGCCTCACCCAACTGGGTGTGACTTTGTTGGGCGCGATCATCGGCGCCGTATCACTATCCGGTTCGCTGATCGCCTGGGCCAAGCTGCAGGGTGTGTTGAACAAGCCGTTGCGCATCAAGGGGCAGCAAATCATCAATGCGGTAGTGATGTTGATCACGCTGGGGATCGGTTTCTACATCATGTTCATTGTGCAGAGCGGCGATACACCGATCATGCCGATGCAAGGGCTCATCTGGCTGTTCTTCGGCTGCGCCATGCTGTTCGGCATTCTGATGACGTTGCCGATCGGCGGCGCCGACATGCCGGTGGTGATTTCGATCTACAACGCGTTCACCGGGCTGGCCGTGGGCTTGGAAGGTTTCGTGCTGCAGACTCCGGCGCTGATGATTGCCGGCATGCTGGTAGGCGCGGCCGGCATTCTGCTGACGCTGCTGATGGCCAAGGCAATGAACCGCTCGGTGAGCAATGTTTTGTTCACCAATTTCGGCGACGTAGTAAAGCAAAAGCAGGGCGCAATTACGGGCAGCCTCAAGCCGACCGCAGCCGGCGATGCCGGCATTGCAATGCGCTATGCGAGCAGCGTGATCATCGTGCCGGGCTACGGCCTAGCCGCTGCGCAAGGTCAGCAGAAGCTATACGAGTTTGTGAAGTTGCTGATTTTAGCCAGCGTGAAAGTGCGCTTCGCGGTGCATCCCGTTGCCGGCCGCATGCCGGGACAGATGGACGTGCTGCTGGCCGAAGCCGGCGTGCCGTACGACCTTATCTTCCAGCTCGAAGACATCAATGACGATTTCGCCAATACCGATGTGGTGCTGGTTATCGGCGCCAACGACGTCGTGAATCCTTCCGCACGCAGCGACAAGACCTCGCCGATCTTCGGCATGCCGATTCTCAATGCCGACAAGGCGAAGCAGGTTTACGTGGTCAAGCGCGGCGAAGGCAAAGGCTACGCCGGTGTCGTCAACCCGCTGTTTTACGCCGACAACTGCAACATGGTTTACGGCGACGCACAGGCGGTAATGGCAGAGATGATTGAAGCCGTTCGCGGCCTTGGCCTTTCCGCCGCCGCCTGACCCTAGTTACACGATTGTTCTCTGGATCCATCATGAAAACCCGCGTCAACAAAAAAAACAAATCCATTACGTTGGGCATTTTGCTTGCCCTTACGGGCGCAACCGTTGCCCGCGCCGATGAAACAACGTCACCGCAGTACGCGTTCGATCTGACACCTTCCAGCGATTACATATTCCGCGGTGTCAGTCAGACCGAAAACGATCCCGCGCTTTTTGCGTGGAGCCGGGTTTCTTACGACGATTTCTACGCCACCCTCGGCGCGGAGAATGTGGACTTCAACAACGGCACCAGTGCGGAGTACGACGTATCCGTCGGCTGGAGCAAGGTGCTCGCTGGCTACACGGTCGATCTCGGCGTTATCCGCTACGGCTATGTCGCGGCACCGTCGCGTATCGATACGGTGGAGTTGCGCGCCATCGTCTCTCATCCACTCGGACCGCTAACACTGGGTGGCGCCCTTTATCACACCTCCAACTACTTCGGCAGCAACGACAGCGCGACGTATGTTGAAGGCAATGTGGCGTTTCCCATCGCCAAAGCGCTATCGGGCAGCATCGCGTACGGTCGACAGACCGTCAGTGGCGGCGACGATTATTCGACCTGGAACGCGGGCGCGAGCTACGCGTTCAACCGGCATTGCGCGCTCGATCTCCGCTACTACGACACTGTCGGGCACGCGGCCAGCAACCTGGCCGGTAACCACATCGTGGCGTCCGTTCGGCTTTCGATGTGAACCCTTGGCGACGCATATTGCCGTCGATCATGCCGACATCAGCGAGTCGCGTTTGATCCGCGCCGCCCAGCCAATCGGGCACAAATTGGCTCCGCCTACGGATCTACCTTCATCTCCGGAAATCATCTCATGACCCGTCAAATGCACGCCGCCGTTGTTGAAGCCTTCGGCAAACCCTTGGTACTGCGCGAGTGGGATATTCCCACACCAGGCCCAGGCCAGATACTGGTCAAGACAGAAGCCTGCGGCGTGTGTCATACCGACCTGCACGCGGCCCGCGGCGATTGGCCGATGAAGCCTTCGACGCCGTTCATTCCCGGTCATGAAGGCATCGGCATCGTGGTGGCATTGGGTGCGGGTGTCACCAGCGTCACAGAGGGTGAGCGCGTTGGCGTGCCATGGCTTTACTCGGCCTGCGGCCACTGCGAATACTGCCTTACCGCCTGGGAAACGGTTTGTGCCAAGGCCGAGTTTGGCGGCTATACCAAGAACGGTGGCTTTGCCGAATATATTTTGGCCGATCCCGATTATGTTGCGCACGTACCGCACGATCTGGCGGCAAAAGAAGCGGCGCCGATCATCTGTGCGGGTATCACCACGTACAAGGGCATCAAGGTCGCTGACGTGCGACCTGGCCAGTGGATCGCTATCTCGGGTATCGGCGGTCTCGGGCATCTGGCCGTCCAGTACGCCAAGGCCATGGGGCTGAAGGTGGTCGGCGTCGATATCGACGACGGCAAGCTGGCGCATGCGACGAAGCTGGGCGCCGATGCCGTAGTCAACGCGAAGAACGGTGATCCGATCGAAGCGGTGCGTGCTGCCACGGATGGCGGTGCGCATGGCGTGTTGATCACTGCACCGTCTCTGGGTGCGTTCAAGCAGGGCGTCGGCATGACGCGCAAGCACGGCACATGCGTGCTGGTCGGTTTGCCGCCAGGTGAATTTCCCGTGCCGCTGTTCGACGTAGTGGCCAACTGCATCACAGTGCGGGGGTCGTTCGTCGGCAACCGCGCCGATATGGCTGAGTGCCTGGCGTTTGCGGCACAAGGCAAAGTCAAGGCAGATATCGAGCTGCAACCGCTATCAGCCATCAACGACATTTTTGACCGCCTGCAGAAGGGCGACGTGCCCTCGCGCGTGGTGCTCGATTTTGGTGCGGTCTGATTTAGTCGAGAGTCGGCGCGTAGCCGCACTTAAATCATCTGTAACGGCCGGAGACTTCTCATGAATATTTTGCGCGGATACACGATCAACTTTGCGGCCGTTCCTGAGAAAGGTCTCGACGGTGAGGAGGTCTATCGATCCAGATACACCATTACTGGGCCAAGCGAAGATTTGGTCGAGTCGGTCCAGGGCGATGAGCACGCTAGCAAGGGCGATGCCCTGGACGAGGCCCAGGTGATGGGTGAGCGGCGTCTTTCCGGTCTGGCTCTGTATGGCGTTCATCACATCTACCACCAGTCATGGAACGCATCATGAAAAGCTCCCATAAAAAGATATTCGACAAGTGGTTGCCGATTGGCTCGGTTCCTCCCACTTCATCGCAGCGCCGCACACTGGAAGCATTGTTTCGCCATCCGATGGCACAAAATATCGACTGGGACGACGCATTGGCGCTGTTTGAAGTCATTGGCGATATCGAGCACAAAGACAACGACAAGTGGATATTTCAAATCGGTGCGGAACGTCAGCTGATGCACCAGCCGCATGGCAAGGATCTGACCGGATCTGAAGTGATTGAGCTGCGAAAATTTCTGCATCGTGCGGGTTGGTCGGCACAAGGCGAGGTATCAACGCCAGCAGCAACGGCTCCGAAGGCGCCAAGCCTCTTAGTCGCCGTGGATCATCACGAGGCGAAGATCTATCACATTGGCACAGATCCCCATGACGCCACCGAAGAGCAAATCAAGCCGTACGATCCGCATCACTTTCTACATCACCTGACGCACAAAGATCAGGATCGTGAGCGTGGACAGCGCGCTCCGGACGACCCCAGCTTTTACGTTCGTATCGCTGAGGCGTTAGCGACGGGCAGTGGAACTATTGTGGTGGTCGGCCACGGTACCGGCCACAGCAACGCAGCACACCACCTGATTGAGCATCTGCATAAGCATGCCCCGGAAATTTACGCACGCGTTGTTCGCGAGGCGGTTGCTGACTTATCCAGCGTCACGCCAGCCGAGCTGCTAGCGATCGCCGGTCAAACCGCATGATGATGCGTTGCCAAAGCGATACCTGTCCGGCATGGCCGCCAAAACCAAAGACGGCAAAGTCCGCGTTGAACGTGAAGCGGCTTGCCTTAAGCAGCAATACCGCTTTGCTGGACGTGCGTCAGATGTGCGAAGCAGACCGGTTATCGGTAGACGCAGGTATATCTTCTTTCGACCTCATGGCGAACGCTGGTGCGGCGGTCGCCCACGCCGTTATCACGCGCTGGACTTCGCGTCCACTGCTGGTGCTATGCGGGCCAGGGAATAACGGTGGTGATGGATTCGTTGCAGCGCAGATGCTTGCCGAAGCGGGTTGGCCAATCCGGGTGGCGATGCTCGGCTCACGTGAGGATATGGAAGGTGAGGCGCATCGACATGCCGAGCGCTGGCAGGGCAACGTCGAAGCACTTAATCCAGAGGTACTGGAGGGAGCTGAGCTGGTTATCGACGCATTATTCGGCGCAGGGTTGCATGGAGCACTAACCGGCGCTGCGCTCGTTACGCTTCAAGCAGCCGGCCGCGGGGACGCGCCTATTATTGCCATCGATATGCCCAGTGGCGTGATGGGTGACACCGGCGCGGTGATGGGGGCTGTGAGCGCAGTGCTCACCGTGACCTTTTTTAGAAAAAAGCCGGGTCACCTGCTATTGCCGGCCCGCAGTCTGTGCGGCGATGTGATTGTCACCGATATTGGTACGCCGCGATCGGTGGTTGAACAGATCACACCGACCACGTTCGAGAATGATCCTGCGCTGTGGCTTGCCGACCTTCCCATGACGACCGATGAGGGCAACAAGCATACGCGTGGCCACGCGTTGATCTTCGGCGGCTACCCAATGACTGGAGCCGCGCGCATGGCGGCTCGCGCCGCCGCGCGCGCTGGTGCAGGCCTCACGACCATCGCCGTGCCGGAGGTGGCATTTCCCGTTTATGCGGCATCGCTCACCACCATCATGGTGCGGCCGATCGTGACGCCGGGTGATTTCATGCATCTGCTCAATCGCAGTCGGTTCTCCGCGTGGCTCATTGGTCCGGGTGCCGGGGCCAATAAAGAGACGCTCGAACGCACTCAGGCCATGCTGGCCACGGGCTGTCCGACGGTGATCGATGCTGATGCGATTACCGTATTCCAGGATGATCCTGGCGTCCTCTATCAGGCCATCATTGGACCGTGCGTGTTGACTCCGCACGACGGTGAATTCAACCGGGTATTCGACTCCACAGGCGACAAGCTGACGCGCAGCCGCGCCGCGGCCAAGCGCAGCGGTGCAGTCATCGTATTGAAAGGTCGCGACACAGTGATTGCTGCGCCCGATGGCGTTGCCATTATTAATACCAATGCGCCCGCCACGTTGGCTACCGCCGGCTCCGGCGACGTGCTCGGCGGCATCATTCTTGGACTAATGGCGCAAGGAATGGCCGCATTTCTGGCCGCCGCGGCGGGCGTGTGGCTGCATGGTGCAGCCGCAACTGAGTTCGGCCCAGGACTATTGGCGGAAGATCTGCCGGATCTTCTGCCGCGCGTGTTTCAACATCTGGCCACAGAGACCATCTGATGAACGCTTTAACCGTTATCCAATCGTCAGCGCACAGCAGCGTTCCACAAGAAGCTGAACTTGTTCATCTGGATCCCGATCTGCTTTGTGAGATGCACGCGCATTGGCGAGCGGCAAACTATATTTCTATTGGACAGGCTTACCTAAAAGCAAACCTGCTGCTAGAAGCGCCGCTGGTAATGGAAAACGTCAAACCTGGCATGTTGTGCCATGGAAGCAACACGGTGGCTTTGAACTTTCTATATGTGCATCTTGATCGGTTGATCAAGGAAAATGATCTCAGCATGATCCTTGTGACAGGCGACAGTGAGTGCGCTGCAGTTATGGCAGCACAGGAGTCGAATACGGAGCGCTTCTCTTCAATTCGTCGCAATCGTGATGGGCTGAAGCCACTGGCTGTGCAGCACGTTCTGCCGCGCAGCGCGTATGGCCTGGTGCCGATATCAGCTCAGGAAATAGTTAGAGATGATGACGCAGGCAACTCGTTATTACATGCCTACGGCGCAGCCTTCGAGAGTCCAGAGTTGATCGTTGCCTGTTTTATTGAAAATGATCAGGTTGAAATCGGCACCCTGGCAGCGGGCTGGCATTACAATAAGTTTCTCGACCCGATGCTTGATGGTGCGGTGCTTCCGATCCTGCATCTAGGAGGCGTCATTGGTCACGGGCAGTCTGCACACAACCCCCATAGCGACGATGAAATAATCGCGACATTGCGCACTGAGGGCTACGAGCCTTCTGTGATTGAATGCAATGATCCAGAACACATGCATGAGGCGCTTGCCGAAGGGCTTGATGCGGTTCTGGCAAGCATTGCGGACATCCAATCATCTGCAAGGAGCGCTGGATCTGCGCAACAGATAGAACGGCCACGTTGGCCGGTACTTATTTTTCATACGCCGGGTGACTGGATCGGGCCGGCGTTCGTGGAAGGATCCTCGAATGTATCGGAGAAGGGGACGTGCCGGGTTCCTGATACTCATTTGACGAGCCCCAATCAGGTTTCGCAGCTTCAAGCATGGATGAAAAGTTATGCGTCGAAAGAATCGTTCGACGAGAGCGGAAATTTTCGCGAGAAGCTCGCATCCTTGGCCACTAAGTATCAGCAAAGCTCGGGCTCTAATTCGCTCGTTGACAATGACAGCCTTTCCTCGCAATCGTCATTGCCAGGCTTGCACCGCTATGCAGTGATGGTGAGAGAGGCCGACGATGTCATGGTGGAGGGACGTCGTGTACTCGCTACGTGTCTGGGTGATATCGAGGCCTTGGGTCGCGATGTCAGCAAGCAGTGTTGCTTTTTTACGCAAGAAACCCTGGAGTCGCGGCTTGTCGCCATTACAGTCGCGTTTGGCAGTAGTGAAGGTAGGCGACGCATATGCGAGGCGACGCCGCGTCCTTTGGCACATGCGCTAAGCCAGCATATTCTCGACGAGTGGTTGACCAGTTACCAAACGACCGGCCGCCTGGAGCTTTTTTCATGCTACGACGCGTTTATTCAAGCGGTAGACGTATTGCTTCAACAGCACATGCTGCTCAAACAGCATATGTACCGGTGGGCATGCGCTGAATCAACGCCATTGCACGAGCTCACATTCGTTCCTGAGCGCGAGCCTGAACGAATTTCGCTTCAGCCGTTGGGTAAAGCTACCGATGGCCGTGTTTCAGCACTCGAACTATTTCATAGCCCGCTTTCAGAGCAATGGGGCTGTTATGTCACTAAGCCACGCGAAAAGGAGACTGTTCCATGCTCGTGTGGCCGCCTCAACAACGAAACGGATTCTGCTAGCGAACCTGTCGTGCGGCAAAGGCAAACTATTGGTGAGTTCAAGGAGGAGGAGTTCACAGATAAGCGCGGGATTCCCCATTGGCATTGGACGTACTGATCCCATGAAAAGCACAGATCAAACCTCGCATGCCGGATCGGTTGTGCTGTCGTTGAACAGCGGATCGTCGTCGCTGAAGTTCGGTGTCTATCGAGTGACTTCGACGCAGACCGAAAGGCTTTTGTCCGGAGAAGCAGAAACGTTGGGGTCCGGAAAAAGTGGTTTTCATGCGAGGGACGCGCAGTGTCGCGAGGTTGCCTCCGAAGAGCAGTCGATCACAACCATGGCTCAAGTGATGCAGCGCATCGGCAAGCTTATCGCGGAAAGCCAACTTCCCGTGCTGGATGCCATAGGTCATCGCATCGTGCACGGTGGACCAAAGCTACGCCAGCCATGTCGTATTGTGCCTGACGTTACCCGCGAACTGGAGAGCGCCGCCAACTTTGCGCCGCTGCACACGCCTGCTTCGCTGGAAGTCATTTCACTTGCTGCGCAAAGTTTCCCCAGCCTTTCCCAGGTTGCCTGTTTTGATACAGGCTTCCACGAGAACATGCCAGAGATCGCTCGCGTTCTTCCGCTTCCGAAGGCCCTGCGTTCACAGGGTATCCAGCGCTATGGTTTCCACGGCCTTTCGTGCGAATCCATCGTGCAACAGCTCGGAGCGGAGTTGCCCGCACGCCTGATTATCGTGCACCTTGGCAACGGCTCCAGTGTCACCGCCGTGAGAAATGGCATATCGATTGATACCAGTATGGGCCTCACTCCCAGCGGTGGTGTGATCATGAGCACGCGCAGCGGTGACCTTGATCCCGGTGTGCTGATCTATCTGATGCGTGAAAAAAAGCTCGATGCTGCGGCGATTGAGGCTCTGGTCGATCAGAAGTCCGGTCTGCTTGGTATTTCCGGCGTCGGTAGCGATATGCGTGGACTGCACGCGGCGGCCACCGCGCAAGCCGATGCGCGTCTAGCCATCGCGATGTTTTGTCGTTCGGTACGCAAGCAGATCGTCGGGATGATGGCCGTGCTCGACGGTGCCGACATGATTGTTTTTACCGGAGGCATCGGTGAAAACGATGCGTCCGTACGCGCCACGATCTGCGCAGACCTCGCGTGGGCTGGCATCGAGCTCAGCGACCCGCGCAACCGAACGCGGAGCAATCCGATCAGCCACCGCGGAGCTCGCTGTAAGGTGCAGGTGCTGCCATCGCAGGAAGATGAGCAGATCGCGCGGCACACTGCTGCGATCGTCATTCAGGAATGCTAGGGAGAACCAAATGTATGCCATGGTTTTGAACAAGATTGGCACGCCACTGGTATGGACCGAGCTTCCGGATCGGCTACCTGGCCCTGGCGAAATACGCGTCAAGGTAACGGCATGCGGTGTTTGCCGTACTGATCTGCACGTAGTCGACGGTGAGCTTGCCGAACCGCAGGTGCCGATTATTCCAGGGCACGAGATTGTCGGGCGCATCGACGCGATCGGGTCCGGCGTCATAGGTTTGACGATGGGTGAGCGAGTCGGCATTGCGTGGCTGGGCCATACCTGTGGTGCGTGTCCGTATTGCATGGAACGGCGTGAGAACCTTTGCGACTATCCGCTGTTTACCGGCTATACCCGAGACGGCGGCTTTGCCACCTCGGCGATTGCCGATGCGGACTATGTATTTCCCCTGGGTGAGGGCGGTAGCGACGAATCACTCGCTCCGCTGTTGTGCGCTGGCCTCATCGGCTGGCGTGCGTTGACGATGGGACGCGCGGGCAAGAGACTCGGCCTGTATGGCTTTGGCGCAGCCGCGCACATCGTGGCGCAAGTTGCCCAGTGGGAGGGACGCTCAGTGTTCGCTTTTACCCGAGCCGGCGATGCAGGTACGCAGGATTTCGCCAGAAGGCTTGGCGTTACATGGGCCGGCGGCTCCGATGAGCCACCTCCGGAGCCACTCGACGTAGCGATCATTTTCGCTACGGCGGGTGACCTCATTCCCGCCGCGCTGAAGGCGGTTCGCAAAGGCGGCCGCGTCGTCTGCGCCGGCATCCACATGAGCGATATCCCCAGCTTCCCCTATGGCCTGCTTTGGGAAGAGCGCGAGCTGATTTCGGTCGCCAATCTCACTCGCCAGGATGGCATCGACTTTCTACGGCTCGCGCCGGAGATCGGCATTGTCACCAGCACGACGGCGTATCCACTCCAGCACGCCAATCAGGCTTTGGCCGATTTGCGGACGGGGCGATTTGATGGAGCTGCCGTGCTCATTCCGTAACACACGGTCCGGACGTTGCCGCGGAGTGCTTTCGGACCTTCGTTAACCCGCCGCAGGGCAACTTGAAAGGATGTGATGTCATGAAAGTTCTCGTCATTGGCGCAGCAGGACGAACCGGGCACGCGGTCGTTGAAAAGGGCCACGTTGCCGGGCATGTGATCACGGCCTTTGTGCGTAAAGCCGAAGAGTACAAGGGGCCGGATGTTCGCGTCGTCGCCGGGGATGCTACTGATCAGGCGAGCGTGGACGCAGCGATGGTCGGGCAAGACGCCGTGATCGACACGATCGGCGGGAAGGCACCCTACCGCAAGACGTCGCTCGAGCGCAGCGTTGCGGGAGCGGTCGTCGCCTCGATGAAGGCGAACGGTGCGAAGCGCATCATCGTCATCAGTGCTTTCGGCGTCGGTACCTCGGCCGACCAGGTGAGCTGGTTCGTGGAGCACGTGATCGTGCCGACGTGGCTGCACGGCTCGACTGAGGACAAAGCGGCGACGGAAGCGATCGTCCGCGCAAGCGGCTTTGACTTCGTCATCGTCCGCCCCGCGATGCTTACCGATGACGCGGCCACCGGGAACGTAAAGGTATTTCAGGGACACGATACTGCCCACAAGATCACCCGATCGGATGTGGCCCAGTTTTGCGTCGATCAGTTGACGAGCGACCAGCACGTCGGCGCCGCGGTGACGATCGCCAACTCGTGATGGGACATCGCACAATGAGTGCCATCGAACTTACAACTCTTGTGCTCGACTGCCTCCGCCCGCGATTCGTGACATGCGGCGATACGGCTTAATCACGACGCATATCGACGGTCTGTGAGTGAAGGGCGAGCAAAATGAGCTTCAGGAACGTTTTAACGTGCGAAGGAAAAGCTGACCAGAAGCGCGATGGCTGCAATGGCCATGACGCCGAACGCAAGCCAGACCAGCGTGCCGGAAATGATGCCGCCCTTCGCTTCGCCAAGAATTTCCGCATTCCCGTTGATTCTGGCGACAAGGAAGAGAAGAGGCACGGCGGCGACTCCGTTGAACACCGCCGTGAGTACAAGCGCTTTCATCGGATTGATGCCAATAAAGTTCAGCAGCAGCCCAACTGCCATCGAAACGATGATGACGCCATAAAAGCCGCGCGCCTGCGCGAACTTTAGTGACAGGCCTTCTTTCCAGTCCAGTGCTTCCGCCAGCGCATAGGCGGCGGAGCCGGCCAATACCGGAATGCCCAACAGTCCGAGTCCAATGACGCCGATGGCGAAAAGGTCGCGTGCGACCTGACCGGAGTTGGGGAACGACCGCACCAGTGGCTCAAGCGCTTTTGCCGCATCCGCCGCTGTATTAATGGTGCGTATTCCGTGACTGAATAACACCGCGCCAGTTGTGATGATGATGAACCACTGGCCGAGTTCGGAGGAGATCATACCTATGGCTGTGTCGATGCGCATATTGCGCAGGAACGTCAGCGGCAGCACTGGTTGCCGTTTATTGCTCAGTGGCAGATCTAGCAGCGTTTCCTCTTCCACTTCCTGAGAGGTCTGCCAGAAAAACATGTACGGTGAGATCGTGGTGCCGAGTACGCCGGTGATAATGAAGAAAAAGCTGAAGGTGAATTCGACATGCGGAATAATCGTGGCTAGAAAAATCTCGTGCCATGGAGCATCAATCATGAATGTGGTTGCCGGATAAGCCAGCAGTGTAAGTGCCAGCCATTTGAGCAACTTGGCATAGACGCGGTAGCTCAGTTGCACTTCCAGTACGATGATCACTAGGGTGGTAAGCAGCGCGAACATCCAGAACGGCGCTTTCACCACCAAGCCGGCGGCGGCTGCTACCGCGCCAATATCTGCACCGATGTTAATGGTGTTGGCCAGCACGACCAATATGACGGCCGATAAGAGCACACGTTGCGAATAATGCTGCCGGATGACACCAGCGAGACCGCGGCCGGTCACCGAGCCGATTCGTGCGCAACACTCCTGCACGGCTAGCAGTAAGGGAATTTGATACAGCGACGTCCAGAGTTGACCGAATCCGAATTGCGCCCCGGTTTGAGAATAGGTGGCGATGCTCGAAGGATCATCGCCGGCGGCGCCCGTAATTAAACCCGGGCCAAGAATTTTCAAGAACCGCGAAACATGCTTTTTCGAGGGAGAACGGACTCTCAACATTCGATGGCGCAAGTTTCGCTGCAGAATAGTCAAGCGATTAAGCCCTCACTGCACGTCGTTGGGCGTGCAGGGCAATTCGATAAATGCAGTTTGAGCTGTTTCGGTTCGGTGTGGCTCGGTCGCGGATCGGCTTGGCAAAGCCGCCGGTGATGTCGGAAGACCTGTTTCAAGTGATGCTAAAGCGACGAAATACTGGAATCTTGAGCAGCCCAAGCAACGCTGAAAAAAAGATGGCGGCTAGAAAGGTGCCCAGAACTACACCTACCGGTAAGCGGGTCATGGCCGATCCGGTCACCGCAAGCGTGGCCGCGATCAGCAGGTCAGCCACCGAGCAGACCATCAGCCAAATGCTGGGAGGCGAGCCCCATAAGCGCTGACGATCACGGATCGCATAAAGCGTCGCCTGTCCTCCGAAAACGAGGACGATGAAGCAGAGGCTGCGTAACGCATCGATACCCAGGTGCAGGACAAATTTTCCGATGCAAATCATGCCCGCATCGAAGATCAGCAGGGCGCAACCTAGAATGATGCCTGCACCGGTCAGTTTGCCGATCTGCCAGACGTTGGGCTTGGCTGAAGCGCGCACGTTGTCGGTGGTCAGCGACATGGCAAGAAAGTCGCCAGTGATCATGATGATGACCATCAACAGCGGCGTGAGGATGGCCTGGCCAGTCACGATTAAGCCGAAGACAAGAAATAGGATGGAAACGATTTTCTTGACGACTGAATTCATCGTGTAGGTCAGTATGCGTTGAAACGTGATACGCCCTTCTTTTACGGCGGCGACGATGCCCGTTAGCCCGGGCTTGGTGAGCACCATGCCAGCGGCAGCCTTGGCCACATCGGTTGCGCTGGAGACTGCGATACCCATCTGCGCCTGGCGCAATGCAGGAGCGTCGTTCGCGCCGTCTCCGCACATACCGACCGTGTGGCCGCCGTCCTGAAAAGCTTTTACGAGCTTGTATTTTTCTTCGGGCAATACGCCGGCAAATATGGCGAACTGCATGGGATCAATGCGCGCCTGTATGGGACCCGGTGGATACGTTGCGCCGTCAATTTTCACTGCTTGCGCGACGATCGCCGCGGTCGCCGCCGCGTCGCCTGTGACCATGATCACGCGCACGCCGAGATCATGCAGTTCGCCGATCAATTCAGCCGTGTCAGCGCGCGGCTGATCGCTGAGTGCAATAAGCCCCACCATGGTGAGTGCCTTTGGCGCGCCTGCAGCAACAGCCAAAACGCGAAAACCCTGATCTTCCAGCGTAGTTGCAACGGACATGGCTCTGGCCGGGCACGCGGCAATAGCGCTGATGACAGCAAAGGCTCCCTTCACTATGCGCAGCGGTTGACCGGTGTTATCGGTAGCACTTGCCTCCGACATCTTGGTTGCCGGATCAAACGGCAGGAAAGTCAGCACGCGCGGCGGGTCATCGATCGTGTGGCTGGAAGCTGCTTGGCGAATGGCTCCGTCAACCGGATCCTGGCCCCCATCGGAGCTGGCCAGCGCGGCCAACATGAGCACGTGTGCTTCGTCGAAGCCTGCGAGCTGCATCACGTGCGTAACACTCAGTTCGTTGCAGGTGAGCGTGCCTGTCTTGTCAACGCAAAGCACATCGACGGTGGCCGCCTCATCGACGGCCGAAAGGCGAGTAGGTAGCACGTTGAGCTTTGCGAGTGCTCGCGCACCCAGTGCAGCAGCGAGGGTAAATGTCGCGGGTAGCGCAACCGGTATCGATGCCAGAACAGCGACGAGAACAAGCGGGATGATATTTGCCGGCGGCATCCCAAGCAGGTAGGCGTAGCCGATCAACACAATGACAACGAGACCGTTGAACAAAGAAAGATTGCGCACGATTTGCACGACCGTCTTTTGCTCGGTGCCGGTGACATGAGCTGTCGCCACCAGTTCGGCGGTGCGGCCAAATTTGGTGCGGATGCCCGTCGCTGTGGTTTCTCCAATGGCCTCGCCACGACGAACCAAAGCACCCGCATAGACGTGCACGCCGGTCACTGCTTCAACTGGCACAGACTCACCCGTGAGCATGGACTGGTCGACCAGGACATTACCGCTGGTAAGGCATATGTCGGCCGCCACTACGCTGCCTAGCGATAGCTTGACGATATCACCTGGAACCAAGCCAACTGCGGGAATTGTTCTCCACGCCTGGTCCCGTCGAACCAATGCATTCATGGCCAGTTGTGACCTCAATGCGGCTAGCGTCCCCTGAGCACGACTTTCCTGGAATAGACCCAGGGCTGCATTGAAAATGACGAGGCCGGCAATAATGATTGCCTCTGGATAGCTGCGCATGAGGAGTTCGAGCAGAGCGGCTGCCTCCAGCATCCATGGCACGGGCGACCAAAGCTTGGTTAACGCCATCCGCCAAGGATTGATCGCTTGGTCAGGCATCGCATTGGGACCGGTTTTGAGCAGCCGCTTGGCCGCTTCATCACTCGACAAGCCAGCCGCCGGATCAATAGGGGTGGGTATGGATCCACTGGTCGATGCGGTGTCGAGAGCAGTGCCGCGCATCGTGTTCACTCACAACTCCTGATCGAAACGGCAAAGCGGAAACCGTACCTTGCAAATATCGTTCTTCAAGGCCTACCACGATAGACTCGGAAACTACCTAGTCTTTAGCCATATCGACTACGAGGTAAATGGCATTACCTCTGAGCTGTTGTTGGCGGGCGTTAGTTAATTCTGATCCGGGCTGTTCAGGTGTTTGTATCGGCGTGTTGCGCGCCGCAACTAATCAGGTGAAAGTCGCCTTTCGAAAATTACAGGCGTGATATGTCATTCCGACCAATCCCGTGAGCACGGCTGGGACGAGCAGCGTTGCTTCGTGCAGAAGCGGATACAGAATGCCGCCGCCGATGCTGCCGATGAAAAATGCTGAGGTGAGCATCAGGCAAAGTCGAAGACGCACGGGATCGTAACTCTTGCCGCGCGTCATCAAGCCAAGGGCAATGCCGATGTCGGTCAATGAACCGGAGACATGCGTTGTACGCAATACCGCTCCTGAGTACGAACTGGCCATGCCGTTTTGCAGCCCGCAGGCCATAGAGGCGAGGTACAGGCCTGCGGCGTTGTGAATGTGCAATAAGGGAACAGCGGCAAACAGAAGAATCGACTCGACGCCCAATGCCAGACCGTAGGGGCGACCCAGCTTCAACACACGATCACCGATCATGAATCCGCTGAGCATGGAGCCGATCACAAACGCGGCGATAACCGACGCCCAGTGCAGGATCTCACTGCCATTTCCGCCGGCCAGGGAAATGCCGAGCAGGGTGGTCGTTCCGGTCAGATGGCTAATCGCTTCGTGGCGAAAACCCATGTAGCCGACTACGTTGATGACGCCAGCGATCGCCGCAAGCAGGCTGCCACCGACCCAGGCCCAACGTGGTAGTTGCCGGTGCATCTATCGAATTCGCGCGTGGCTATTCAATGCGGTCAATTAAGCCAGCGTGTCATTTGGATCAACGGCTTTGAAATATCATGCGACTTGATCAGCTCAACTCATCCGGCAGCAAATAGTCATCGCGAAGTCGATTGGCTTCATCGTTGGCATGCACCTCGAACCACATGGCGTTGAGGATGGCGAAGGCGCAGGCCAGGCCAAGTCCGAGTATCCAGGCGAAATACCACATGGTGTTCAATCTCCGGTGATGGGGTGAATGGGAGCAACGTTCAATAGCCGCTGTGCGCCGCACGGATCTGCGCTAGCGTGACGCGGCCGCGCATCACCCGATACACCCAGCTGGTGTAAATAATGATGATCGGCAGAAATAACGCTGTCGCAAACACCATCAACGATAGCGTGCCGCGACTAGACGAGGCATCCCATACGGTGAGGCTGGAGCGCGGGTCGAGGCTGGACGGCAGCAGAAACGGAAACAGCGCGAAGCCGGCCGAAGCGATGGTGCTGCCGACCATCAGGCTGCTGGCGATGAAGCCGGCCACGCTGCGCCGGCCAACCAGCAGCTGCACGCCGATGGCCGATACAAATGCCAGCGCCGGGGCGATCCAGAACAACGGATACTGCAGATAGCTGGCGAACCATGTGCCGCCGAGCGCAACCTGCTTGAACAGCGGATTGGAAACGCCGTCGGTGACCGCGGCACCGCTGATCGCATAACCGGGAATGCGGTAGCCCAGCCAGATGCCGGCCGCGACGTAAAGCACCGCGTAGACCAGGGTCAGCCAGCGGGCCATTTTCACCGCACGCGCTGCGACCACTTCATCGGCTTTCAACGCAGCCCAGCAGGCGCCGTGGGCGAGCAGCATGCTCAGAGAGACCAGTCCGGCCAGCAGGGCGAATGGATGCAGCAGATCGAACAAGCCTCCCTGCCACGTCATGCGAAGGTCGTCGTCGAAGCGAAATGGCAGGCCGAGAAACAGGTTGCCGAAGGCCACGCCGGAAATCAGCACCACCACCACCCCTGATGCCACCAGCACCCAGTCCCACAGGCTGACCCAGCGCGCGTTGTGGACCTTGCCACGAAAATTGAAGCCAACCGGTCGCAGGATAAAGGCTAGAAGGACCAGAAAAATCGCCAGATACATGCCGGAAAACGACACCGCATAAAGCATAGGCCACGCGGCGAAGGTGGCGCCGCCGGCGAGGACGAACCAGGTCTGGTTGCCTTCCCAGGTTGGCTCGATGCTTTCGATCAGCACCGAACGTTCCTCGTTGTTGCGGCCGAGTACTTTCAGCAGGCCGGCAACGCCGAAATCGAAGCCGTCCATGATGGCAAAACCGATGAACAGCGTGCCGAGGAGAGCCCACCAAATCACGCGTAACGTGGCGTATTCGAACATGACGTGATCCTCAGTGACTGGCGTGGGCGACGGTGGGGTTGTACGGCCAGATGCCCAGGCCATCGGGTCCCTTGCGGGTAAATTTCAGCATCAGCCACACGTCGACGATCGCCAGTGCGGTATAGAACAATACGAACCCGCCGATCGACGTAAGCACCTGTCCCGAACTCACCGACGACACACCCAGCGCGGTGGGCAGTACGCCTTCAATCGCCCATGGCTGCCGCCCGTACTCGGCCACGATCCAGCCCGCCTCGATGGCGATCCACGGCAGCGGCAGACTCCACAGTGCGACCTTCAAAAACCAGCGATGCGTGGTCAGCTGGCGCTTACTAGCCTTCCAGAAGGCGAAGGCGAAGAGGAGGATGAAGTAGATACCGCAGGCGACCATGATGCGGAAGGCCCAGAACAGCACCGGCACGTTCGGAATCGTGCTGTCGGCCGCCTTCTGGATATCCGCCGGCGTGGCTTTGCGCGGATCGTCGACGTAGCGCTTGAGCAGCAGGGCGTAGCCCATGTCTTGATCATGCGCAGCCAGCGTGGCCTGCGCCTGCACGTTGGTCTTGTCCTGCCGTAGTAGCAGCATCGCGTCGTACGCCTTCACTCCTTCGCCAATACGGCCCTTGGCGGTATCGACCAACTCTGCAATGCCGGGCATGGTTTCGTCGGTGGAATGCGTGCCGATCAGCCCCATGGCCCATGGAATCTTGACCGCCATATGCGTGGTGCGCTCACGTACATCGGGCAAGCCGAACAAGGTGAACGGGGCAGGCGCCGGCTCGGTGTGCCACATCGCCTCGATCGCGGCGAGTTTCATTTTCTGGTTCTGCGACACGGTGTAGCCAGAGGTATCGCCAAGCACGACGACCGAAAGCGCTGCGGCGAGGCCGAAGCTAGCCGCCACCGTTATCGAGCGCTTGGCAAGATCCACGTTGCGCCCACGAAGCAGATACCACGCGCTGATGGACAGCACGAACATCGAGCCCAGTACATAACCACCGCTCACCGTGTGGACGAACTTCGCCTGCGCGACCGGGTTGAACACCACGTCACTGAACGAGGTGACTTCCATGCGCATGGTCTGCGGGTTGAACGCCGCGCCGACTGGATGCTGCATCCACGCGTTGGCAATCAGGATCCATACTGCCGACAGGCTGGTGGCGAGCGCGAGAAAACAGGTCACGAGCAGATGCTTGACCCGCGAGATGCGATCCCAGCCCACGAAGAACACGCCGACCAGTGTGGCTTCAAGAAAGAAGGCCATCATGCCCTCGATCGCTAGCGGCGCCCCGAAGATGTCGCCGACGTAATGCGAGTAGTACGCCCAGTTCATGCCGAACTGGAATTCCATAGTGACACCGGTCGCCACACCCATGGCGAAGTTGATGCCGAAAAGCACGCCCCAGAACTGCACCATGCGCTTCCATACCTCGCGCCCAGTCATCACGTAGACTGCCTCCATCACGGAAAGCATCCACACCAGACCCAGCGTCAGCGGCACAAACAGAAAGTGGTACAACGCGGTCATCGCAAATTGAAGGCGCGACAGCGTGACGACATCGGTATCGATGATCATGGATGCGTTTCCGGATGAGCTGAGGAGGGCGCCAGCCGACGCGCGATCGCATCGGCGCTAGCGTCGGGTTTGGGGTGAGGTGCGAAAAGCAGCCACCAGATCAGCATTAGGAAAGCGAGTTTGGCGAGAATCACCAAGGCAAGTTCGACAGTTAGTCGACGCAGAGGACGGCGGCCAATTTTTCCAGCGTTTTTCGTTCTGTCCCGCTTCGATATAAATGAGCGCTTATCAGCAAAGTGATCGACGCGGCCGGACACTCGTGTGGGGCGTGCTGCCATGAAATCGGCCCCTGTTGGTGAAATGCGATCCATCAGTTTCACTGGATTGATTGCGGTCCGCTGTCGTGTTTCATGAGACATGGGCGGTTCCGACCGAGAAAAGTGGAGGAGAGGCTGCTGTTTAGGGCATCGGGAGCTCGCCGCGTGACCCAGTGCCTCCGGTTTGCCCACGGTAACGACGCGCGACCACGACCGGCAGCCTCGGAAACTACCTAGGCCGGTCTATGTCAGTTAGAAAGCGCGAGTCAACTGTTCAGGCGACGACTTATTGGCTGGTGTTAGAGCCGGAACCGGTTTGTCGATAGCCTTGAGCAGCGCGGCATCGTGACCGTATACGTCCGTCTTGAAGGTGACACGGCCATCGTCGGTCAGATCGACGGTCCAATAGGCCAGTAGCAGCGGCACCTTAGTCGGCAGGGTGACGTTTTCCGTCGTAGTTGTTTGCAATTTCGCGGCGATCGCGGACGCGCTCCATTTCGCCGGATCATTGAAAAGCAGTTGCACCAGCTGCAGCGGATTCTCGACGCGGATGCAGCCGGAGCTGGTGGCGCGCTGTTCGGTACTGAACAGGTCCTTATGTGGCGTGTCGTGCAGGTAGACGGCGTAGGGATTGGGAAAACGGATCACCACGCGACCGAGCGAATTGTCCGGC
>Ga0302178_10000124_pt1 | contig 68486 bp, 56 predicted proteins | sample I_Palsa_E1_3_FD_198790 | JGI IMG/M metagenome (GOLD analysis project Ga0302178, IMG submission 198790) | Peat permafrost microbial communities from Stordalen Mire near Abisko, Sweden - I_Palsa_E1_3 | ecosystem: Environmental > Terrestrial > Soil > Palsa > Peat permafrost | place: Sweden...
GTGTTGCAAGGTCTTTTTCTCCGGCTCACTCAGTTCAACAACGTATTTCATCGGCAGCTCGTCAGGTTCGGTTACCCATCAGACTCACTTCTGTGAAATTTGTTTACTCGAAATACTTAACGGTGCGAAACAGACGTGGATTAAATTCATTGAAAAATGGATTTGTAACGAATAATGATTTATTCAAATGTATTAGGGCAAGTAATTTGAAATATGATTATATTGATGCTGTGCACTGTCGGAATAGTGCGGTCGATGCATTGCTCTATTCCTTATTCGATTATGGGGGCCTATACAGGCCGGCGTTGAGGTACAAAAACACAAATCTATAAGAGAATAACGAGCGAGATATTGCCGGTCGTCGCGACAATCACTGCGGTTTCATCTTAAAATATCAAGCAATTGTTCAAGCCGCGCAATGGTGTAGGTTGGCGCGGGTTGTTCGGGTTGTGCCAATTGCTTTGGGTTGTACCAACAGGTATCGATGCCGTAGGCATGGCCGCCACTGATATCCGAACTCAGGCTGTCGCCGATGATCAGCACGGCATCCTTGGGCGGCTGGCCGATTTTCGCAAAGGCTGCATCGAAAAAATCTGCATGGGGCTTGGCCGCGCCCACTTCTTCTGAAATCAAGATGGCTTGCAGATGCTCGCCAAAACCGGAGCCCGCCAACTGACGATATTTGATTTGTTTAAAGCCATTGGTGACGATGCCGATCCGAAAGCGGCGGCTCAGGCTTTCGATGACCTCGATTGCACCCGGAATAAAGCGGGTGCAATCAACGATATGTTGCATGTAATCAACACTGATGCGCTCGGCATCGATCGTCAAGCCGAGTGCAGCCGCGAACATTTCAAAGCGTTGAATCGTCAGGCGGGCAGCGGTGATCTCGCCGCGCTCCAAAGCGCGCCACAAGACCTCGTTGATCTCGCGATAGCGGTCGTGATGCTCCACCGCAAACGCCACGCCCAATTGCTGCAGCAGGCAGGCAAACGCCGCGGTTTCTGTGGCTTGGAAATCGATCAGGGTGTCGTCGGCATCGAACAACAGCCATTGATAGGGTTCAGGCATGGCGATCCAGTTCTGTGCGGCCGCGCGAAGTGCACTCTGCACAGCATGGCCGAGCTCGGAAAAGGACAGAGATTACAACGATAGACGGGCCGTTGGCAAAGCGAACTTGATCGATGCGTCGCATCGCGCTGCTTGGAGGGAATCTCACCCGACATTCATGGCGAGGGCGGCGTCGCATTTCTTGCCTGCACCGCTGTAGAGCGTGTAATCCAAGCGCATGATTCGCGTGAACAAGCTTTAATGTCCCGCCAAGCCATTTGCCGCCCGCGCTGTCGGCCGCGCCACAGCGCCATAACGTTGCCTCTTGCGATGCTGGAACAGGGCGGCCATCAGCAGCAGCAAGCCCATGGCGCAGAGGTCGGCCGCCAAACCTTCACAGAACGCCAGGACAGTCTGCGGCGTCGGCGCAGCAAGCCGAAAGGCGGTGTCTGCCGCAATCGAAATGACGGTGCCGCTGACAAAGCAGGCCAAGCCGTGCCTACCCACCGTCACTACGCTCGGTATCGCACGTGCCAGTCGGCCCACCCAGCCGGTGCGTACCGCTTGGGCCGCGAGCCAGGCCAGCGCCAGAAAGCTGATGACTCTGAAGCCGGCCAGATTTTGTTTGTAGTGTCCCGCTTCCGGCTGGGTTTCCAGCAGGATCTTGATCGCGGCGCAGCCCAACACCAGCACCCAGGCGGCACGCGTTAAATTCCGACCGGTTGTCGAAACCTGGAATGCCGAGGTGAGCGGATGCAAGCGGCACACTACGCCGAACATAAACATCAATTGCCAGGCAAAAGGATTAAAGCCCCAGCCTGCCGGGTCGGCGCTCGGCAAACTCTGTGCTAGCGGCTGCGCGCAGAGCCAGATCATGACGCTGCTCAGTAGGGCCGCAATAGGTTGGTTGCGTGCCAAAGGCACGGCCAAAGGCGTGACCAGTGCGAAGCAGGCATACATGGGCAGCACGGAGGAGAGGAAAGGCTGGCTGCGCAAGGTGATGATATTGAAGGCGGTATACAACGGCCGGTCCAGCAGTTGCGGTAAACTGGTGTAAGTCAACTCGGCGCTATGCATGCCCAGCAGCCACATAATCAAGCCGCAGCCCAACATCAGCAGCGCGGTCAGTAAATACGCCTGGTAAATTTCCCTGGCGCGGTTCAGGAAGCGCCACGCAGCGGCCCCGGGTTCGCCGCGCGCGGCGATCGCACTATAGGCCGCGGCGGTCGCATAACCACCCAGAAAAACAAACACTTCAGCGGCATCGCAGTAGGCGTAAGTGTGAGAGCACGCTTCCGGAAATATGATCGATCACGATCACCAGGAGCGCTAAGCCGCGAAAAAAATCTACTTCCAGAGATCGCTGATTTCCGCTCGTCATCGGACAATTCGCTCCCGTCGAGGTCGCCAAAACGGCAAGTGCTGCTATGCCGCACGACCTGAGTGTGATGGACAGAAATAACTTGGTCCACTGGGAGAAAAAAAGATTCCGGGGTCAAATCGAATTTTGACGAAAGTTTTTTTACGAGATATAACGCGACGCTATCGCGATCTAAGGTGGCTGATTAAAGAGCAGTATTGTCGGTTGGTGTAAAGTTTTGTTATGTAAATGAAAGAATGTCCGACCTGCGGTTCGCAGCTCGGGCATTCCATTTCACCCAGTGTTTATCAGGTGTTTAGGCCGGCAAGGTGGCTCCTTTGGTTTCCGGTGCAAACGGAATAATCAACAGGCCCAGCAAGAATGCAATCGCGGTCAATGCCACCGGTATACCCAAGGTTTGCATGTGCAGCACCAGTGCTCCCAAGGCAAAGTTGACGCCGGCGCCGACAAAGCGGCCAACCGAGGTGCAAAACGCAAATGCCGTGGCCCGCACGCGGGTTTCGAATTGCTCCGGCAGCCACAGACTAAACAGCGCAAAATTCCCGCCAAAAAAGCCTAGTACGAATAGCAGCGCGATAAAGATCGGCAAGGCATTCGGCAGATAAAAGGCCCAGCCGAAGGTGAGGGCTATCGAGGCCGCCATGCCGACGAAATAAACCGCCAGGGTTTTCTTGCGGCCTATCCTTTCTGCCAGATGCGGTAAGGCCAGGCAACCGAGGATGGTGCCTATCGATAACAAGCCGGTAGCCAACGAGGCCAGTTTGGCGGCATCGGGTCGCGCCATGCCGGATTTGATCGCGAGCTGGATAACGGCGGACGGTTCATAGACGGCGCCTGCCCACAAGCCGATTATGGCGACCGTGAGCAAGGCCGTGGCGACGATGGTGCGCTTGGCATAAGTTGGACTGAAAATTGCCTTAAGTGTGCTGGTGTGTTTGATCGCGGTCGGTTCGATCTTTTTCCACTTGTCGGTTTCCTTGACGCGCAATAGCACGACAATCGACACCACCACGGGCAATGCGCCGACCAGGAACATGGCGCGCCAGCCGAAATGCGCGCCGATCGTGTAGTTCAGCGCCGCGGCCAGAAAAAAGCCCGCATAGTAGCCGGTTTGCAAATAGCCTGCGCCCATTTTACGGCGGTCTTCCGGCCAGGATTCGGCCACATAGGTGCCGGCCAGCGCCCATTCGCCACCGATGCCGATGCCGGCGATAAAGCGATAAATGCCCAGTTCCCAGATATTGTGCGAGGTGGCCGCCAGTCCTGTAAAAATCGCGAACATAAAGATCGTGCCGGCCAGCACTTTGGTGCGCCCGAAGCGATCGGCCAGCGGTCCCCAGATAAACGACAGACCCCAGCCCACCAGAAATAGCGCAAACATGATGGAGCCCGCCAAGCCGATATTGCCGGGGGTGGCCGCATAACCGGATTTAGGCAACAACTCGGTCAGGGCGGGAGCCAGCACCAGGGCATAAATAAACGAATCCATACCGTCTAGTGTCCAGCCCGTCCACGCGCCCCAGAAGCCAACAATCTGGCTGCGGTTAAGCGGCGTGCGTTTGCTCACGGCCGCGCCGCGCTCTGCAAATGTACTCATCTGTCTCCTCCGGTATCGCGCTGATTGATTTGAGGCTTGCCGGGCCCGGGGTGGGCTTCGGTGTCTCAATTGATATTTTTCTTGAGCGAGTCATGCCGAGTGGGTGGGTATTACCCCGGCTTGCTTACCTTCATTTTTATATATAATATTTGATATTATGAATAAAGCAACGGCTCGTTTTCCCCATGTCGACTCGCCAAGTCCCGCTGCCGAGGGGCCGGCGCAGAGTCGCGCGTTCCCTGCCAGTATTACCTTGGAGCCGCGTCCGAGCACCTCGCGCATGATTGCCGATACGCTGCGCTCGGCGATTGTGGAAGGGGTTCTGTTGCCGGGTATGCCGCTGCGTCAGGATGCCGTGGCGCGGCAGTTTTCGGTCAGTGCGATTCCCGTGCGCGAGGCTCTGCGCCAGTTGGAGAGTGAAGGGTGGGTCAGGTCCGAGACCCATAAGGGCGCAACCGTCAGTCCTTTGCTGGCCGATGAAGCACGTGAAATCTACGAGATCCGTGCAGCACTTGAAAGCCTGGCAATCGGCTTGGCTATTGAACATCACACGGCCGACACCTTGGACCATGCGGAAGCCTGTTTGCGAGCGGCACTTGCCGAAGCCGATGAAGCGCTCTACGCCAAACATAACGAAGCCTTTCATTTAAGCCTGTACCAGCCCGCCGGACGTCCATGCTTGATGGAGTTGATTGATACCCTGCATCGGCGCGGCGAACGCTATCTGCGCTTGAAATTAGGACAGGCTTCGCAAAAAGCGCAATCCGACCAGGAGCATCAGGCTTTGCTGGCGGCGGTGCGCAAGCTCGATCGGCAAGCGGCCCAGGCGCTGGTGACCGAGCATTTGCTGAGCACCGGTCATCTGTTGCATCATTTGCTGAGTCAAAAACAGGCAGCCGAGACGCCGGCGCGAAAAAAACGGCGTGCCGAAGAAACGCCGAAGTAAACGTCCAAGCCAAGATCCCAGCAGTCGTCCAACCGAGAGAGCTCACACTGATGAATCCAGTCGCCGCAGCTTTGCCCAGTCAAGCCGGAAGATCGTGGTCCACGCGTCGCGACGAGAAAGCCCGCCGTCTGCAAAAAATCGCACCCTGGCTCAAACACGGCATGATTTTGCCGGCCGAGCGCATGGTCGACGCCCTCGAAGCCTTGATCATGCCGGGCGACCGCGTGGCGCTGGAAGGCGATAATCAGAAGCAGGCCGATTTTCTGTCGCGTTCGCTGGCCAAGGTCGACCCGGCGCGCGTACACGATGTGCATCTATTGATCGCCAGCATCAGCCGGCCCGAGCATCTGACACTGTTCGAGCAAGGGATTGCGCGTCGCGTCGATTTTTCCTTTGCCGGTCCGCAAAGCTTGCGGGTGGCGCAATTGTTGGAAGATGGCTTGCTTGAGATCGGCGCGATTTATACCTATATCGAGTTATACGCGCGCATGTTTATCGACCTGACGCCGCAGGTCGCCTTGCTGTGCGCAGAAAAAGCCGATCGCCACGGCAATCTCTATACCGGCCCGAACACCGAAGACACACCGACGATTGCCGAGGCGGCGGCGTTTCGGCACGGCATTGTAATCGTGCAGGTCAATGAGATTGTCGATGAACTGCCGCGTGTCGATATTCCGGGGTCCTGGGTCGACGTGGTGGTGCAGGCCGACCGGCCCTTCGCCGTCGAGCCGCTGTTTACGCGCGACCCAAGGCATATCGGCGATCTGCAGGTGCTCAGCGGGATGATGGTGATCCGCGGCATTTACGAAAAATACGGCGTGACTTCTTTAAACCACGGTATCGGTTTCGACACCGCGGCCATCGAATTATTGCTGCCGACCTATGGCCAATCTCTGGGCCTGAAAGGCAAGATCTGCACCCACTGGGCCTTGAATCCGCACCCGACCTTGATCCCCGCGATCGAAAGTGGCTGGGTCGAAAGCGTGCACTGCTTCGGCAGTGAAGTCGGCATGGAAGACTATATCCGCGCGCGTTCCGATGTGTTCTTTACCGGTCGCGATGGTAGTTTGCGCTCCAACCGGGTGCTATGCCAATTGGCTGGGCAGTATGGTGTCGATCTGTTTATCGGCTCGACCTTGCAAATGGATGCCGATGCCAATTCATCGACGGTGACGTTGGGCCGCTTGGCCGGTTTTGGCGGCGCACCCAATATGGGCCATGATCCGCGCGGCCGGCGTCATGCAAGCCAAGCGTGGCTGGGTTTACTCAAAGGCGATGCACCGGTGGCGCGCGGTCACAAGCTGGTGGTGCAACTGCTTGAAACGTTTAAGAAGGGCGGGGAGCCGACCATAGTCGATGCGCTCGACGCGATTGCGGTCGGCAAGAAGAGCGGCATGCCGATTGCGCCGGTGATGATTTACGGCGACGACGTGAGCCATGTGGTCACCGAAGAGGGCATTGCTTATCTGCATCATGCGCAAGGCGAGGAGGAGCGCCGCGCCGCGCTCGCGGCCGTAGCCGGCGTGACGCCGGTGGGGCTGCGGGCCAATCCAGCCACCACCGCCGCACTGCGGCAACGCGGTATCGTGGCTTTTCCCGAGGATCTCGGGATTCGCCGTGGCGAAGCCAAGCGCTCGCTGTTGGCGGCGCGCAGCATCGATGATCTGGTGACCTGGTCTGGAGGTTTATATGCGCCGCCTGCGCGCTTTCGCAGTTGGTAGTGCCGGCCGTGAACTGTTTTAGCCCGTGCGGCGAGCGCAGCCTGCAGAGCGCCTCCGAACCTGTCGCTGCGTGCCTGGCCTCTCAAGGGGGGCGGTCTCCCGAGAGGGCTTCCTTCGCGGCGGGAAGCTTGGGCGCGGCTGCGCGTTTTCTTGCGAGCGCCCCGAGGCTGGGCAACTTGGCTGTCGACGCGTTATTGGAAGAGGCCCGCTTGACACCGAAGCCGGCGCTGGTGGATCAACGTGGCCGAGGCGCGCATCACGATCTCGATCTGGCGACCATGGTGCGTTCCGCCGAGGTCTTGCGGGCCACTTTTGAAGCCTTGGCCCAGGCCGGTTTGGGCGCGACAGCATCGCAGGCTTTGCGGGAACAGCTGGCGATGTTGGGGCGTGACGGCGAGCGTGCGATGCTGGCTGCGACCGGCGGTAGCAATACGCATCGCGGCGCCATCTGGATTGTCGGTCTGCTGGTCGCGGGCGCGGCCATCGTCATGAACGACCTTGAGCGCGGTGCGCTCGCTCAGATGACACAACTGCCGAAACGCATCTGCAGCACGGCGGCTGAGATTGCGCAGCATCCCGATCGCTTTGCGCCCCGTGTCGAATCGAATGGCAGCCGGGTCGTGCGCCAATATCAGGTCGGCGGTGCGCGCCAGGAAGCCCGCGACGGTTTCCCGCATGTGATTGAAATCGGTCTGCCGGCGCTGCATGCGGCGCGCGCACGCGGTATCGGTGAAACCCATGCGCAGCTCGATACCTTGCTGGCCATTATGGCGACACTGGGCGATACCTGTTTGCTGCATCGAGGCGGACCGGCGGCCTTGCGGGTCGCTCAACAAGGCGCTCATCGGGTGTTGGCGCTGGGCGGCAGCAGCCTGCCCGAAGGCTATGCGGCTTTGCTGGCGTTGGATGCCCTGTTGATCGAGATGCATGCCTCGCCGGGTGGCGCCGCGGACCTGCTGGCGGCCACGCTGTTTGTCGATAAACTGCTGGACTGGACGTATTATCAGGAGGCCTGAACCATGGAACAACTGAATTTTGCCTACCCCGCAAGCCGACCCGCAGGCCAACGCGCACATGTCGGCGTGGTCGGTTCCGGCGACCTGGAAATTTTGCTGTCGCCGTTGACAGGCAAGCAGGCCGAGGTCGTGATACGCACCAGCGTCGACGGTTATGGCCAGGTCTGGAAAAGCGTATTAGACCGGTTTTTCACGCGCTATGACGGCGCGGCCCTGATCGAGATCAACGATTTTGGTGCGACGCCGGGCGTGGTTGCGCTGCGTCTGGCCGAAGCCGTGGAGGTGAGCGAAGATGAGTCAAACTGAAGTTTTATATGCCTCGACCTACGAGGCCATTCTGGCGCGTCAGAGCTTTATCGAACTCGGTGCGCGCGAACGGGCGCGCGCCTTGTTGGACGTCGGCAGCTTTCGCGAATTGCTCGGGCCCTTCGATCATCTCGAATCGCCCTGGCTGCCGCTGCAAGGCATTGTCTGCCAAGCCGATGACGGTGCGGTGATTGCTAAAGGCAGATTGGACGGCGAGCCGGCGGTGGTGCTGGCGATCGAATCGGCTTTCCAGGGCGGCAGTATCGGCGAAGTGTCCGGCGCCAAGATTGCGGCGACGCTTGAGTTGGTACTGCGCGAATGCGAAGCGGGTCGTACGGTGCGGCCGGTGATTCTGTTCGAGACGGGCGGCGTGCGTCTGCAGGAAGCCAACCTGGGCTTGGCGGCGATTGCGGAAATTCAGGCGGCGATTGTTGCGCTACGCCGCCATGTGCCGGTGGTTGGCGTGATCGCCGGCATGGTCGGCTGTTTTGGCGGCATGTCATTGGCGGCGGCCCTGTGCTCTTACCTGATCATCACCAAGCAGGGACGGCTTGGTATGAACGGTCCCGAAGTGATCGAGCAGGAGGCGGGTGTCGAAGAATTGAATGCTTCCGATCGGCGCCTGATCTGGAGCTTGATCGGTGGCGAGCAGCGGGCCGCAACCGGCTTGGTCGATGGCTTGGTCGAGGATGATGTTGCACAAATCGCCGCGGCAGTGCGCGCGGCTTTTGCACAAGGCCGACCGACGCAGGCACGTAGCGAAAGAGTGGCGCATTACTTGGACCTGTTGGCGCGAGTCGATCCGGCGGCCATCGACGGCGCGGCGATGCGGCAATTGTGGAACCAGGAGTCGTTATGAGTGCGTCATCGAAGACCTCATCGAACACCCCATCGACGAGCGCAAGCCGCGGTCGAATTTGGTTTGATGCGCTCGCCGGTGTCGCATCGACACGCCCGCCGGTACTCAGCGCCGATGCCGATTTGGCTGGTGAGACGGCGCAATTTATCAGCGTGGTGCCGGACCCCGCCCAGCGTTTTCCGCGTGCATGCGACAACGTGGTGGGTCTTGAACAGGGTTGGAAGCTGGCGCAGGCAGTCCGAGCTGTGATCGAGGCCGATGCAAGCGCGTCGCTTAAGCGTCCGATCATCGCGCTGGTTGACGTCAAAAGCCAGGCTTATGGGCGGCGCGAGGAGTTACTAGGCTTACACTTGGCGTGCGCTGCGGCCGTCGATGCCTATGCGAGCGCGCGGCTTGCCGGCCATCCCGTGATTGCGCTGATTGTCGGGCCGGCGATGTCCGGCGCGTTTCTCGCCCATGGCTATCAAGCCAATCGGATACTGGCGCTTGATGCACCCGGCACCATGGTGCACGCGATGGGCCGCGAGGCCGCCGCGCGCGTCACGCGCCGCTCGCTTGAAGCGCTCGATGCCTTGGGCGAAACCATTATTCCAATGGCTTACTCCATGCACGCGTTTAACCAGCTCGGCTTGTTGTCGCACCTGATACAGGGTGTGAATGCCGACGCCCCGACGTCCGCCGAGATTGACATCGTGCGCCAGGCGCTGAGCGCCGCGGTGGCCGATGCTCGCTTGGGGCCGAACGATTTATCCGGGCGGCTGACGTCGCCCGCCGCGCAAAAGAATCGCGCCGCTTCGATCGAAGTTCGGCGGCGGCTTGCGCAACAATGGCAGGCGGAATAAGTATGAGCTTCGTCGCACCGGCGGCTCGGCCGCACGATTTGCTCTGGTTAAAACGCATCCCGCAGTGGCACGATGCGCCGGACTGGGTCGGCGTCGCGCTGGCGCGTTTGCCGGTGGTGGTGGTGCGTCGTGCCGGAGCACCCAAAGGTTTGGTCAGTGTGGGCGTGCGTGGCGAGTTGCGTAGTCAACGCTATGGCGCGGTGATCTCGGTTGCCGAGATCGAACGCTGTGTCAGTCCCGAGATGTTGCCGGGCGATGTGTCCCTGGATGTGCCCGGGCAGGATAGTGCTCAGGGCGCAACGCGCTTTATTCGGCCGCCTTGCGACGCCTCGCGCGCCAGCTTGCCGGCTTTTATGGTGCTGCAGGGCTTGGGGCCAGTTTTGCGTCGTTTTCGTTTGGTCTGGGGGCCAACCGGCAGCGTCGGCTTTGAGCTTGCGACAGGCATGCCCGTGGTGCAAGCGGGCAGCGACCTCGACCTGCTGATACGCCTGCCTCAATGGATTGGCCGCGATACCGGGCAGTCCCTGTTGCGCACCTTGTCGACCCAGGCGGCCCAGGCCGGCGTGCGGATTGACGCGCAACTGGAGACGCCGGGTGGAGCCGTGTCCCTGGCGGAATATGCGGGCAGTACCCGCCGGGTGCTATTGCGCGGCAGCGGCGAGCCTGTTTTTGTAGACGACCCTTGGGCTTGGGGGGCGACCCAGGGTACGACCCACGGCTCGACCTCCGCGGCGCATAACAGCGGCATGCGCGAGCCGGCGGTAGGTGCCGTGGGTACGAGTTCAAGTTCGTGATTGCCTTGATATTTCCCGGCCAGGGCGCACAGACGCCCGGCTTCCTGCACCAATTACCCGATCATGATCAGGTCCGCGCGACCTTGGAACAGGCTTCTGAGGTGCTCGCCGAAGATGTCTTGCAGCTCGATACCGGACCGGCCTTGCAGTCCACCGTCGCGGTCCAGTTGGGATTACTGATTGCAGGCGTGGCCGCAGCACGGGCACTCAATAGCTGCGGCGTGACGCCGTCGCTGGCCGCGGGGTTATCGGTCGGCGCCTATGCGGCTGCCGTGGTGTGCGGTGCGCTTGATTTCAACGATGCGCTGCGTCTGGTACGGCGCCGCGCGCAGTTGATGGAGCAGGCCTATCCGTCCGGTTATGGGCTGGCTGCGCTGGCCGGTTTGACTGAACAACAGGTCGGCATGCTGATAGACGGCTTGCGCGCGGAACGGCAGGTCGAAGTTTACCTGGCCAATCTGAACGGGCCGCGACAGATCGTGGTGGCGGGCAGCGATGCCGGTCTTGCTCTGTTGCTGGCACGGGCCAGTCAGGCAGGTGCTCGGCGCGTCGAGCGGCTGGCGGTCAGTGTGCCATCGCATTGCGAACTACTCGCCGATGCGGCCCGGGAACTGGCTATGATGGCTTCCACCATCACGTTTCGAACGCCGCGGATTCCTTATATCGGTAATCGCAGCGCGCGCGCCAAGCGCAGCGGGCAGGCCGTACGCGATGATTTGCTTGAGAATATCCGCTACCCGGTGCGCTGGCATGATTCGGTGCGCTTGATGGTGGAACTGGGCGCCGATTGTTTTATTGAAGCGCCGCCGGGACAGGTGCTGACGGGCTTGCTCACCGAGGCGATGCCGGAACTTGCGGCGCAGAATACCGCGCTCATTCAGGCGCTGCCGATGGCTGCAGGCGGACTGGCCCGCACCGTGGCAATGGTGCGGGTGCATCAAGCTGATTCGCTATAGATTCACATTCGCCGGATTGAACGGTATTTCAATTCAGACCGCCATCGGCGCCGTCAGCGGTGCATGGTGTTGATAACCCTCCAGCATGAAATCGCCCGGCTCGACTTTCTCTAGCCATTCAGGTTCGTACTTTCCCGTGATCGCAAAGTCCGGAATCCGCTCGGAAAGAATCAGTTTAGGTGCGGCAAAGGGTGCGCGAGTCAGTTGCTCTTGCAGCATGTCGAGGTGATTTTCGTAGATATGCGCATCGCCGATAAAATAACTAAACCATCGAGGTTGATAGCCGGTCAAGCGCCCGACCAAATGTAGCAGCGCCGCGCCTTCCGTCAAATTAAACGGCGTGCCCAAGCCGACATCGTTGCTGCGGATGTAAAGGCATAGCGAGATTTCCCGCTTCGCCGGATTGGGTAGGAACTGATAGAGCAAGTGACAGGGCGGCAGCGCCATTTCATCAAGCTGCGCCCAGTTCCATCCATGAAACAGAATGCGCCGGTCCGCAGGATTGTTGATAATCGTGTCCAGGCACTGGCGTAGCTGGTCAACCGCCTTGTACATCAGCACCTTCCGCGCGGCGCCTTCGTCGAACTCCGTGAGCAGGCTATAGCCAAGCTTGACGGCCTGGTCGATTTGCTCGGTACGTGACACATCCAGAACCTTGTATGCCGGCCATTGACGCCATTGCACGCCATACACCGGCCCGAGGTCGTCTTCTTCAAGCCTGAACGGGTTTGCCAACCATTGCTGGTTTTGATTGGCATTTTGATCCCAGACCCGGCAACCCAGTGCCCGAAAATCCGCGGCACTGCGCGAAGCGCGCAGAAACCCGACTAATTCGCCAATCGCGGATTTGAAGGCCAGGCGCTTGGTTGTAACTGCGGGAAATCCTGCCTGCAGGTCAAATCTGAGCGCGGCGCCCGGGAAACTCAGGGTGCGTGTTCCCGTGCGGTTTTCTTGCCAAGAACCGTTGTCGAGAATGTGCCGAACGAGGTCTAGGTATTGTTGCATGGTTGTCCTTGGTGCGGCAGGGAGTTCGGTATAGCCTATTGTATCAAGCCGCGGGAGCATCGCAGTTGGCGGCGGGTTTCAATGCCGCGTCACACTGACACCTTGGTCCAGCGTGCCATACATGGAAATGCTGCCCGACCCAGACCCAGACCCGGACCCAGCGTTGCTGCCATAGCCGCCTTGCGCGCAACCGGCGAGCGTTAGCAGCAAACAGGCGATCGCGACAATGTGTTTCGGCATGTTGCTGTCCTTTCATTTCTTCCAGAGCCCTATTTTAGACCTCTGGCGCATGCTCGGATCGACTGTGCTGCAAATGCGCCGACCGGCCTTCGCCCGTTTGCCGTGGGCAATCAGCGAAGGAAATATAAAGCTGAAGGAGGCGCGCAAGCCCGTGATTAGCGTGAACAGGCCCTAAGCCGGTGCGCGTTAATCGATCTATTGTTTGCTCACGCCGAATAGTGTTGCCCAATTCGCGGTCTTTATCTCAAATTGTATTCGCCGCAAACTCTGCTCATCTAATCAAATGAGATCAATGCGTGCGTTTGGCGCGAACTACATCATGGCCGCATCCCTGGAAATTGAAGAGGTTCAGATAGCCGGACACGCTCAATCTATTGGCTTGCGCCTGTACCGCCCGCAGCGGGTTGGGCCGATTCTGCCGATCGTGGTGTATTTCCATGGCGGCGGCTTTATTAAGGGCAGCCTCGACGATGCCGATGCGGCTGCCGCCTACCTGGCTGAACATACGCCTGCCTGGGTGGTGTCGGTCGGCTATTCGCTGGCGCCGACCTATCCGTTTCCGAATGCCTTGAACGACGGTTATCTGGCCGCTCAATGGGCCATCAAGCATGCCCATGAGTATCGCGCGGATCCACGCCGGTTGGGCGTGGCGGGGCATGACGCGGGCGGTAATCTGGCGACTTGCCTGTCGATGATGGCACGCGATCGCGGCGAGTTTGTGTTTTTGGCCCAGGCGCTGCTTGCGCCTTTGCTGGACCCTAGCATGACGCGCCTGGGCGACCAGAAAAAATTGGCTTCCGACGTCGATGTCAGTGCCTGCGCGCAGTGTTATCGCGCTTATCTGCCGGCCGTGGCCCAGCGCTTGCATCCTTATGCGGCGCCGATCGAATCACGCCGTTTGGCGGGCCTGCCGGCAATTTTGATCGCCAGCGCCGAGCATGATGTGCTGCACGTCGAAGCCGAACGCTATGCCGCCGCATTGATCGCGGCCGGTGTGCGCACCGAGATTACGCGACATTTGAATGTCTCCCATTACGCCCTGGCCGCGCATGTGCCCATGTTGGACGACGTCGCGGTATTTTTCCGGCGCCGGCTGGCTGACGCGGCCCACCAACCCTAAAAAAATCACCTTCTTCACAAGGAATAACGACATGTCATTGAAACGCAAACCTCTATTTGTCGCGCTGGCCGCGCTGCTAATCGTGGCCGGCGCGGGCTCGCTACTCGAACTCCACGGCAATGGCGATGCCTTGAGCGCAGCCCATGCGGCTGGAACCGCGCCGGCCGCCGATGTCGATGTGGCGACGGTGATTGCCAAGGACATCACCGATTGGCAAAGCTATTCGGGCCGACTGCAGGCGGTCGATCACGTGGACGTGCGCGCGCTGGTGCCGGGCACCATTATGGCCGTTTACTTCAAGGATGGCGCTTTGGTGAAGAAGGGCGATCCCTTGTTTCTGATCGATCCGCGCCCCTACGCCGCAGCCGTGGATCAAGCCGACGCCTTATTGGCGGCAGCCCGCGCTCGCGCCAGTTTCGCCAACACCGATTACGCTCGCGCGCAGAAATTGATTAACGATAATGCGATTGCCAAACGCGATTTCGACCAAAAAGCCAACGACGCGCTCGAAGCCAACGCCAACGTCAAGGCCGCGCAAGCCGCATTGGAAAACGCCCAGATCAATCTCGGTTATACGCGCATCACGGCGCCCGTCACGGGCCGTGTGTCGCGGGCTGAAATCACCGTCGGCAATGTGATTGCCGCGGGGGTGAATACGCCAGTCTTGACCTCCTTGGTTTCGGTGTCGCCGATCTATGCCGCCTTCGATGTCGACGAGCAAACTTATCTGCAGTACTTGAGCCGCGATACCAAGAAATCCGTGCCGGTGCGCCTCGGTTTGGCTGACGAAAGCGCTTATTCGCGCGTCGGTAAAGTGACCTCGGTCGATAATCAGCTCGATAGCAATTCCGGCACGATCCGGGTGCGCGCCAGCTTCGATAACGCCGATGGCAAGCTGGTGCCGGGCCTCTATGCGCGCGTCGAGGTGGGCGGCGGTGAACCGCATCCGGCTGTGTTGATCGACGATCGCGCGGTGTCTACCGACCAGGCCAAGAAATTCGTGCTCGTGGTCGACGCGCAGAACCATGCGCAATACCGCGAAGTGACGCAAGGCAATTTATTTGAAGGTTTGCGCGTGATTACCTCTGGTTTGCAGCCGGGCGAGCGGATTGTCGTCAGCGGTCTGCAGCGTGTGCGGCCTGGCGCCGAAGTCAAGCCCAATGTGGTGCCGATGACGGGTGAGAACACCACGGCACAAAGCTCGTAATCGACCTTCAGCTCAAACGAGACTTTCTTCATGAATATTTCCAAGTTCTTTATCGACCGGCCGATATTTGCCGGCGTACTCTCGATTCTGATTTTGCTGGCGGGGATTATTTCCCTATTCCAGCTGCCGATCTCGGAGTACCCGGAAGTGGTGCCGCCGTCGGTGATCGTACACGCCCAGTATCCGGGGGCCAACCCCAAGGTGATTGCGGAGACCGTGGCTGCGCCGCTTGAGGAGCAGATCAACGGCGTCGAAGGCATGCTGTATATGCAGTCGCAGGCCAATAGCGACGGCAACCTGACGCTGACGGTGACGTTCCATCTCGGCGTAGATCCGGACAAGGCGCAGCAATTGGTGCAAAACCGCGTCGCTCAGGCGCTGCCGCGCTTGCCGCAGGACGTGCAATTGCTGGGCGTGACCACCATCAAGTCGTCGCCGACGCTGACCATGGTGGTGCATTTGATCTCGCCCGATGGCCGTTACGATATGAATTATCTGCGCAACTACGCGCTGATCAATATCAAGGACCGGCTCGATCGCGTGCAAGGTGTGGGTGAAACTCAGTTGTACGGCGCAGGCGACTATGCCATGCGCGTTTGGCTCGATCCGCAGAAAGTCGCGGCGCGTGGTTTGACCACGACCGATGTGACCAATGCAATACGCGAGCAAAACGTGCAAGTGGCGGCCGGCGTGATCGGTGAATCGCCGATGAACGCGAATGTGCCGATTCAGATGAATATCAACACGCAGGGACGTTTGCAGACCGAAGCCCAGTTCGCCGATATCGTGCTGAAGACGGCACCCGACGGCGCGGTCACGCGTTTGGGCGATGTTGCGCGCGTCGAATTGGCGGCGTCCGAGTACGGACTGCGTTCCTTGCTCGATAATAAGCAAGCCGTAGCGATTGCGATTAACCAGGCGCCCGGCGCCAACTCGCTGCAGATTTCCGATGATGTGCGCGCGGTCATGAAGGAAATGAAGGCCGATATGCCGCCGGGTATGGACTACCGCGTGGTGTATGACCCGACGCAATTTGTGCGCTCCAGTATCGAAGCGGTGATCCACACCTTGCTCGAAGCGATCGCGCTGGTGGTGGTGGTGGTGATTGTGTTCCTGCAAACCTGGCGCGCCTCGCTGATTCCCTTGCTGGCGGTGCCGGTATCGATTATCGGCACGTTCTCCTTGCTGCTGGGCTTCGGCTACTCGATTAATGCGCTGTCTCTGTTCGGGATGGTGCTGGCGATTGGGATCGTGGTCGACGATGCGATTGTGGTGGTCGAGAACGTCGAGCGCAATATCGCTTCGGGTTTGTCGGCGCGCGAGGCCACCTATCAGGCAATGCGCGAGGTCAGCGGGCCCATCGTCGCGATCGCGCTGACCTTGGTCGCGGTGTTCGTGCCGCTGGCGTTTATGTCGGGTTTGACAGGGCAGTTCTATAAGCAATTTGCCATGACCATCGCGATTTCGACGGTGATCTCGGCCTTTAATTCGCTAACTTTATCGCCCGCTTTGGCCGCCTTGTTGCTGAAAGGCCATGACGAACCGAAAGACTGGCTGACGCGGGTGATGGACCGGATGTTCGGCGGCTTCTTCCGCACTTTTAACAAGGTATTCCATCGCGGTTCCGAGAACTACGGTCGTGGTGTGACCCGCGTGATCGGCCATAAAGGCGCGATGCTGGGACTTTACGCGGTGCTGCTGTGCGGCGCGGTATTGATGGCCCGCGTGGTGCCGGGCGGTTTTGTGCCGGCGCAGGACAAGGAGTATTTGATTGCGATTGCGCAATTGCCGAATGGTGCTTCGCTCGATCGCACTGAAGCGATCGTCAAGCAGATGAGCTCGATTGCGCTGAAGCAAGCCGGCGTGGAAAGTGCGGTTGAATTCCCGGGTTTGTCGGTGAACGGCTTTACCAATTCGTCGAGCGCGGCGATTGTCTTCGTTACCCTTAAGCCGTTTAGTCAGCGTCAAAGCAAGAGCTTGGCGGCCGGTGCAATTGCCGGTGCGCTGAACCAGCAATACAGTGCGATTAAGGGTTCTTTTATTGCCGTGTTCCCGCCACCGCCGGTGCTGGGTCTAGGCACTCTGGGCGGCTTTAAATTCCAGATCGAGGATCGTGGCGCACTCGGCTATGCGGCCTTGAACGACGCCACCCAAGCCTTTCTGAAACGCGCGTCGCAAACGCCTGAACTGGGGCCGACCTTCTCCAGCTATCAGATCAATGTGCCGCAACTCAATGTCGATCTGGATCGCGTCAAGGCCAAGCAACTCGGAGTGTCGGTCACCGATGTGTATAACACCATGCAGGTGTATCTGGGCTCGCAGTATGTGAACGATTTCAACCGTTTCGGCCGGGTCTATCAAGTGCGGGTGCAAGCCGATGCGCCATTCCGCGCCCATGCCGAGGACGTCGGTTTGCTGCAGACACGCAGTGCCAATGGCGATATGGTGCCGCTGTCATCGCTGGTCAAGGTGACGCCGACGTTCGGCCCCGAAATGGTGGTGCGTTATAACGGCTACACTGCGGCCGATATTAACGGCGGCCCGGCTCCCGGCTACTCGTCCGGACAGGCGCAGGCAGCCGTCGAGCGCATTGCCAAGGAAACCTTGCCGCACGGTTTGAAGATCGAATGGACCGACCTGACCTATCAGCAAATCATTACCGGCAACGGCGCGCTGTGGGTGTTCCCGATCAGTATTTTGTTGGTGTTTCTGGTGCTGGCGGCTTTGTACGAAAGCCTGACCTTGCCGCTGGCCGTGATTCTGATCGTACCGATGAGCTTGTTGTCGGCGCTGGTCGGGGTGTGGTTGACGCGCGGCGACAATAATATCTTCACGCAAGTGGGCTTGATGGTGCTGGTCGGCCTGGCCTCGAAGAACGCCATTCTGATTGTGGAATTTGCGCGCGAACTGGAAATGCAAGGACGCACCATCGTGCAGGCCGCGATTGAGGCGAGCCGTTTGCGTCTGCGCCCGATTCTGATGACGTCGATCGCCTTCATCATGGGCGTGGTGCCGCTGGTACTGTCATCGGGCGCCGGTTCGGAAATGCGTCACGCCATGGGGATCGCGGTGTTCTTCGGGATGCTCGGTGTGACTACGTTTGGCTTGATGTTGACGCCCGTGTTCTATGTGGTGTTGCGTAAATTGGCCGGCAGTAAGCAAATCATCGACAAGCACGGCCATAACCCGCATGTGCACGGCATCGATGAAGCAGCGCTCTGAGGATTATCAAATGACTAATATATCGAAACGCATGGGACTGACGAGCTTGTTGGCCGCGCTCCTCGTGCTGGCCGGATGTTCCTTGGCGCCAACTTATACGGTGCCGGCAGCGGCCAATCCCGCGGCATTCAAGGAAGCGGCGCAGTCGACGTCACCCCTGACTTCACCCTTGAAACCGCAGGAGGCGGGCAGCTGGAAGCCGGCGCAGCCGGCCGAAGAGATGGCTCGCGGCGAATGGTGGAAGGTCTTTGGTGACACGCAACTGAACGACTATGAGGCGCAAGCGCTGGCGGCGAACCAAAGCCTGAAGGCCGCGGCCGCACGTCTGCAGGAAGCCCGCGCGATTCAGCAAACCGCCAGATCGAGTTTATTCCCGACGCTCGGCACGGGTTTCGGCCCCGCACGCGAACAGTTAGCGCCGGGTTCATTCGGTGCGCAAGGCGTGGCCGCTAGCCAGACGGTCTGGACCGCACAGGCCAGCGCCTCGTATGAGGTGGATTTATTCGGTCGGGTCGCGTCGACCGTCAACGCGGCCAAAGCCGATACGCAGCAAAGTGAGGCGCTGTTTCGCTCGGTACAACTCGCTTTGCAGGCCGATGTCGCACAGAATTATTTCAACTTGCGCGAACTCGATGCCGAACTGGATGTATTCAACCAAACGGTTGATCTGCGCAGCCAGGAACTGAGCTTTGTTCAGCATCGCTTCGATGCCGGCGATGTGAGTGAGCTCGATCTGGCGCAAGCCAAATCCGAATTGGCCCAGGCCCGTTCGGATGCGCTGACGGTGGTGCGTCAGCGCGCGGCCTCCGAGCATAGCTTGGCGGTGTTGCTCGGTGAGGCGCCGGCGGCGCTGACGGTGGCGGCCCATCCACTGACGCCGGTGATCGTGCAGATTCCGCCGGGACTGCCGTCGTCCTTGCTGGAGCGACGTCCGGATATCACCGCGGCGGAGCGCGCCATGGCGGCGGAAAACGCCCGTATCGGGATTGCCAAAGCAGCGTTCTTCCCGTCATTGACGCTGACCGGTGTGGGCGGTTTTCAATCGGCCACGCTCGGCGATCTATTCATGTGGTCGAGTCGCACCTTTTTACTCGGGCCCTTGTCCGGCACCTCCCTGAATTTGCCGATTTTCGATGGCGGCGCGCGCTCGGGCAATCTGGCGAATGCGCGCGCCAAGTATGAAGAGAACGTTGCCAATTATCGCCAGCAGGTGCTGGTTGCGTTCCAGGAGGTCGAAGACAATCTGGCCAATCTACGGGTGCTGCAGGATCAGACCCAAGTGCAAAATGACGCAGTCGCCGCCTCGGCGCGTGCGGCGCACTTGGCGCGCACGCAATACGAGGACGGCTCGGTCAATTATTTGAGCGTGCTCGAAACCGAGCGCACCTTGTTGCAAGCGCGACGCTCGGCGGTCCAATTGGAAGGTGTGCGAGCGGTGTCGACGGTGAACCTGATTCGTGCGCTGGGTGGCGGCTGGGGCGATAAGTCGGTGGCTTTGGCTGGTCAACATGATGTTGCGGTGTCGGTCGCGCAGAAATAGGCATGAGTGCATGCCGAAGCGGGCGGCGTAGAGCGCTGGAGCGGGTCGGTATCGTCGGCCCGGTCTGGCTCTGCGCACGGTCGCGGCAGCTTCGATTCAGGTTGTGAGTTCGCTTGCGGCCGAGGTGTTTCTCTGCTGAAACGGCAACACCGGCTTGACGGAGAGTTGGTGCCAGGATTTTTTGCCGATACCATCGCAGTGATATTCGATCTCGGGGTGCAGATCGTTTGCCATGCACCACGTTTGAAAGGTCAGCCAAATCGCATGATAGGGGTGAGCCTCCTGGGCGATGCCGTTGTCGCGCTTCCAGCGGTAGGTTTGCAGGATCGCGGCCACGGCCTCATGATGGCCATTGCCTAGTACCAAGGGTTTGACTTCGATGCGAGCCAGAATGTCCGTGGTGAATTGCGTGATGGCTTGATGGAAGAAATCTTTGACCGCCTGCAAATCGCGCTCGGCACAGAGCCCTTTTTGCGCCGTTTGCTGCTCCAGTTCGAGTAGACAGTGCGCCTTTTGTTCGCAGATTTGAGTGCGCAGTATTTCGCCTAGGGACGGGGTGGGCATGGCGTACTCCAGTGGTTGCAAGCTCAATTCGAGTATAAGCCCGAGCCGCACACCGGTTAAGCAAGTAGAAACCCGCGACGGTTGGCGCAATCGGCAACAATCGTCGGGCGATTGCGGCCACTGTTCGGACAAAGCGCGTCGGCTTGAAGCGGGATTGGACCCCGCCGTTGCTGCTCGGACTCATCGCGGGCGCTCAGCGCGCAATACGATATATCCCTATAATTCCGCTGTACTGTTTACCTAGGGTCAATCATGGACCGCCTACAGGCGATGGAAGTGTTTACACGGGTCGTCGAGGTCAGCAGTTTTACCAAAGCTGCCGATACCTTGCGGCTGCCGCGCGCCACCGTGACCAACACGATTCAGGCGCTTGAGGCGCATCTCGGCGTCAAGCTACTGCATCGGACCACCCGGCGGGTTAACGTCACAGATGACGGTGCCGCGTATTATGAGCGCTGCGTGCGCATCCTCGCGGAGATCGAAGAAACCGAGGGGATTTTTACCGATGCGCGGCTCAGCCCGAAAGGCCGCTTACGCGTCGATATGCCGGGCTCCATCGGGAAGATGTTTCTGCTGCCTAATCTGGCTGAATTCCATGCCCGCTACCCCGATATCGAGCTGATGTTCGGCATGGGCGACCGGCCTATCGACTTGGTGCAGGAAGGCGTCGATTGTGTGATCCGGGTCGGGCATTTGCCGGACTCCAGCATGATCGCGCGCCGTATCGGGTCGATGAAGATGGTGCAGGTAGCCTCGCCCGATTATCTTGAACGCTATGGCGTACCGACCAGTTTGGCCGATCTTGAACGCCATGTTTGCGTCAATTATTTTTCCAGCCGAACCGGTAAAAATATCGATATGAGTTTTCTGGTCGACGGTGAGTCTGTCGATATTCCGATGTTCAGCATGGTCTCGGTCAACGATGCCGAGGCCTATGTCACGGGAGGGCTGATGGGCTTGGGGCTGGTCCAGCCGCCGCGTTTTATGGTGCGCGAGCTGCTCAAGGCCGGTGCTTTGCAGCTGGTGCTGCCGGAATTCGAGGCCGAGGCGATGCCGATTTCGGTGATGTACCCGCAAAACCGTCATCTTTCGCAAAAAGTGCGGGTGTTTGTCGATTGGGTCGTGGAGATATTCGGGCGTTGCCCGGAACTGTGCGTTTAGCCGGTCAAGAGTTAGCGCATAGTGCTCAGTTTTAGCGGTCTGCGTAGTTGGCCAACTTAGTTGGCCGGTTGACGTAGCGCCGCGCTACCGCGAATATGCGGACTAACGATTTTTTCGGGCGAACCATGGCCATTCCTTTTTTCGATGCGGCGGCGACGGCCCGCTTGCTGAATTTTGCCGATTTGGTAGGCGCTTTGCGTACCGCTTCGGCAGACCTTCTGGCCGGGCGCATTGTGAGCCCTGAGCGCACCACGTTGCCGCTGCAGGACGGCGCGGTGATGCTGGCCATGCCGGCGACGGCGCCCGATATCGCGATTCACAAGTTGGTCACTGTTTGCCCGGCCAATGCTGCCCGCGGTCTGGCGACGATCCAAGGGCAGGTGGCGGCATACGACACGCACAATGGCCAGCCACTGTTTCTGCTCGATGGCCCGACGGTCACAGCGCGCCGTACTGCGGCTATGAGTATGCTGGGCATCCAAACTTTGCACGGTATTGCGCCGAACGAGGTGGTGCTGTTCGGCACGGGCGCCCAGGCTGCCAGCCATGTTGCCGCGTTGGGCGCTTTGTTTCCCGCCGCACGCGTTTATGTGATCGGCAGCAGTCTGGAGCGCGCCGAGGCGTTCTGCTTGCGTCATCAAACCCAGAATGCGCGCCTGGAAGCCTTGGCGCCGGACCAGATCCCGGACTCGGTCGAGGTGGTGATCACCGTCACCACCAGTGCCACGCCGGTCTATCATGAGTCGGACATGCCAAGCCGCTTGGTGATCGCCGCGGGGGCGTTCACCCCGGACGCGGCCGAAATCGCGGCGCCGTTGGTGCAAGCCAGTGTGCTCTATATCGACGATATGCAGGGTGGGCGGTATGAAGCAGGCGATTTGATTCAGGCCGGGACCGATTGGGCGCGTGTCCATCCCATTGCCGATGCCTTTAGTCACCCAGTACCCGTCGATCGGCCGATCTTATTCAAGACGGTCGGCTGCGCAGCGTGGGACTTGGCTGCGTGCCGGGTGGTACGCTTGGGACTGTAGTTGACTATTTCTTCTGTAAACGCTGCGCAATGCAGCTTGCCCACCCAGGGAAATTACCATTTTGGGCGAAATTGCTGGCGCGGCGGCATGCGCTCCAATCGTCCACCGATACCGCTGGATCTTCGAGGTATTTCGCCATCTGGCCGATCGCATCGACATACGGTTTGACGCAGGCTTGATAGGGTGCGGTATCCGGCTGGTCGGGGTCATCCGACTGTTTGATCGCGATATTGCTGCAATGCTCATGAATCATTTGTTGGGCCGTATCCATCTCGCCCTGAGACAGGTCTTTGGGCTGCAAGGCATAGCTGGTGGCCGGCAGCAGAGCAAGCCAGGCGGCGGTCAAGATCAAGGAGCGCTGAGTCAGGTTCATGGTTTCTTGGGCTGCCGGTACAGATGTGTCTGGGAGTCGGGCGGTCCGGGCGGGTCATTTGACTGGCGCCGGCGGGACATCGACTGGATTGAGTGCGGCTTATAGTACGTCTATCGGCATTTTAAGCGCAGCAGTGAAAATCGTGTGAGGATAACGATGGATCGGTGCGTAAATGACCCAGTGACACTGGCCCAGTGACGGTCGCCGTAAATGACTAAGCCGCCAGCATAGCTTGCTCATGGCGCGCCACCAGAATCCCCAGCGCCACCGATGCTAGCCTGCAAAACTCGGAGTCGGCACGGCTGGTGAGTACCACGGGTACGCGCGTGCCGAGAACCAGACCCGCGCATTGCGCATGCCCAAAATGAACGAATGATTTGTAGAGCGTGTTGCCGGTCTCGAGATTGGGCACCAGCAAGATGTCGGGGTGACCCGCGACCGTCGAGGTGATGTTCTTGGTACGCGCGCACTCGGCGGAAATAGCGTTGTCGAAAGCCAACGGACCGTCGAGCTCGCCGCCGGTGATCTGCCCGCGCTGGGCCATCTTACATAGCGCGGCGGCGTCGACTGTGCCGCGTATCGCCGGGTTGACCGACTCGGTGGCCGATAGTATGCCCACCAGCGGGCGTGGATTGCCGAGGGCATGAGCGAGGTCGATCGCGTTCTGTACGATGTCGCGCTTGACCAGAAGATCGGGTTCGATATTGACGACGCAATCGGTCATCAAGAGTGGGTGATCGATGTCGGGCAAATCGAACACAAAGGCATGCGAGATCCTGCGATCGGTGCGTAGTCCGGCGCTGCGGTTGACCAGCACACCCATCAACTGATCCGTATGCAGGCTGCCTTTCATCAGAATCTGTGCATGCCCATCGATCACCAGTCGTGCTGCGACTTCGGCCGCCGCCACTGGATCGTCGGGTGTATTGATTATCTCCACCTGGGACAAATCGACGCCATCGGCGTGCGCGAGTGCGGCGATATGCGCCGCAGGTCCGACCAGGATAACGCGCGCCATGGCGCGCTTGGCGACGTCGAGACTGGCGTGCAGCGCGACGCTCTCACAGGGATAGATAACAGCCAGCACCTGGTCCGCGTAGCTTGCCGCGCGTTTGATCAGTTGATTCAAATGGGGATACGTGTACGACATGTCAGCTCCCACCCTGTTCTTATGCCGGGTCGGCCCGGCACTTCGACTGCCTTTCGTTTGCCCACGCATCTTGCATGGAACTCAGATGGAGCTGTGCCTGCGTCAGAAAGTCTTGGCTAGCGCCTGTGCCGCTTCCTGAAGACGCGGCACGAATTCCAATGCGCGCGACAACGGCGTGCGTGAAATCGGCGCATGCACGGCGATAGCCGCGATGCATATATCGTTTTGGTCCATCACGGGTGCAGCGACACAGGCGATGCCAGCCAGAAATTCCTCGTTATCGATGGCGATGCGCTTGTGTGCGGTGCGGTCGAGTTCGGCTTCAAGCAATTCGGGGTCGGTAATGGTATTCGGCGTGAAGCGCTCAAGTTTTAGCGCCCTCAGCAGCGGCGTGCGTTGTTCGCGCGGCAGCATGGCCAGCAGCAGCTTGCCGCTGGCGCTGCAATAAGCGGGCACATGGGAACCGGGTTTCAGGTCGAGTCGCAATGGCCAGGGTGCTTCTACTCGGTCCAGATACAGCACCTCGGTTTCGTGCAGCATCGTCAAATTGCAAGTCTCGCCGAGATCGTCGACCAGACGCGACAACAAGGCGCGACGCAGACGCCGGGCGCCGGAATGCATAACGACGCCCAAGCCCAGTTGCGCCAAACGTGGCCCGATCACATAAGCATTTTTATGCCCCGGCTCGCGGATCACCAGGCCGCCTGCTTCAAGCGAGGCCAGCATACGGTGCAGCGAAGCCTTGGGCGCGGGGAAATCATGGGCGATATCGGCTAGCGACACCGGCCCCTCTGAATTGACCAAATGTTCGAGCAGGGCAAACGCGCGCAAGGTGGGGGTGTCTGCTGTAGTCATTTGACTCGTTCCGGAAAATGGATCGGCCATATTGTATCGGATGCCTGGCGCTTGCCCTAGCTGAGAGGATGTGAGTTGGTCCATATCGTTCCGTTTTTTTATATTGTCTCCGTGAATGCGATTCTTCTTCAGGGGCTCGAATTCACCCGATATTTCGGTGGATAAGCGCGAATCGTGAGCATCGTTCATGAGAGCAACTATGGAACTGCAAGTCATAAAAGTCAATGAAATGTACCGGAAAAATATTTGATGTTTTCGTTTCTATGAAATAGACTGAAATTTAATAATAAACAGAACGTTTTGTTCCATTCGTGTCTTTCGGCGATGCGGCAGATCCCGCGAATACGACCAACCCATGTTTCGTCCCTATCTATCGTTTCCTTCCAAGCAGGAGATGCATTATGAGTAAGCGTGACCCAGTCCAGCGTGAAGTCACCCAGGGTCGAACCATCATGACGCCATCCGAGGCCTTTGTTGAAACCTTGGTTGCCAACGGCGTAACGGATGTGTTCGGGATCGTCGGCTCGGCCTGCATGGATGCGCTCGATATTTTCCCGGCTGCCGGGATTCGCTATATTCCCGTGGTCCATGAGCAAGGCGCGGGCCATATGGCCGATGGTTATTCGCGGGTCAGCGGTCGTCACGGCGTGTGCATGGCGCAGAATGGTCCGGGTATCACCAACTTTGTGACGGCCATCGCCGCAGCCTACTGGGCGCACAGCCCGGTCGTGATGATCACGCCCGAAAGCGGCACCATGGGCATGGGCTTGGGTGGTTTCCAGGAAACCGAGCAATTGCCGATTTTTTCCAAAATCACCAAGTACCAGGGCCACGTGAATAATCCTCGTCGTATGGCCGAAATTACCGGGCGCTGCTTTGACCGGGCGATGCTCGATATCGGCCCAACCCAATTAAATATCCCGCGCGATTATTTTTACGGCGAATACGAATACGAAATTCCGCAACCGATCCGCATCGAGCATGGCGCGGGGGGCGCGCAGGCACTGAAGGATGCCGCTGCGCTGTTGGCCAATGCCAAATTTCCGGTGATCATTTCCGGTGGCGGCGTGGTGATGTCCGACGGTGTCGAAGCCTGTGTGGCGCTGGCCGAATTGCTCGATGCGCCGGTCGTCAACAGCTACTTGCATAACGATTCCTTCCCGGCCAGCCATCGACTCTGGTGCGGCCCGCTCGGTTACCAAGGTTCGAAAGCCGGTATGCAGTTGATACAACAGGCTGATGTGGTGCTGGCTCTCGGCACCCGTCTCGGTCCGTTCGGCACCTTGCCGCAGCACGGCCTGGACTACTGGCCGACCAAGGCGAAAATTATCCAGGTCGATGCCGATCCCAAGATGCTCGGTCTGGTCAAGAAAATTTCAGTGGGGCTTGCCGGCGATGCGCGCTCAGCAGCACAGGCCTTGGTCCAGGCGTTGCGCGGCAATGTCTTGGCTTGCCATGCCAACCGCGAGCAGCGTTTGGCGGAAATCGGCCGGCACAAAGCCGCTTGGGAACTGGAGTTAAGCGCATGGACGCACGAGCGCGACCCGTTTAGTCTTGACATGATCCAGGACGCCGGCGAAATGCATCCGCGCCAGATGTTGCGCGAAATGGAGAAGGCGCTGCCGAAAAATGCCATGGTGTCGACCGATATCGGCAATATTTGTTCGGTATCGAACAGCTATCTACGTTTCGAGCAGCCGCGTTCGATGTTCGCCGCCATGAGTTTCGGCAACTGCGGCTATGCCTTTCCTGCGGTGATCGGCGCCAAGGTTGCGGCCCCCGATCGGCCGGCCGTCGCCTATGTTGGCGATGGCGCGTGGGGTATGAGTTGCGGTGAAATCCTGACCTGCGTGCGCGAGAAGATCCCGACCACTGCCGTGGTCTTCCACAACAAACAATGGGGCGCCGAAAAGAAGAACCAGGTGGACTTCTATAGCCGACGCTTTCTCGGCACCGACCTTGAGAATCCGAGTTTTGCTGCCATCGCGCATTCGATGGGGGCAGAAGGCCAAGTGATCGAAAAGCTCTCGGATGTGGGGCCTGCATTGGCCGCGGCTTGCGAAGCACAAAAGCAAGGCAAGACCACGGTGCTGGAGATGATGGTGACACGTGAACTCGGTGATCCATTCCGTCGCGATGCGCTGTCGATGCCGGTGCGCAAGCTAGCCAAGTACAAAGACTACGTCTAAGCCTGCGTGCTCGCCGAGCCCGCCTGATTTGCCGACCCGCGCGTTCCTCGCCCAGAGGGCGCGCGGGGCTCTCGGAGCCAGACACGACATATGACGCAGACTTTTGACTATGTGATCGTCGGCGCAGGCTCGGCCGGCTGTGTGCTGGCGAATCGTCTTTCCGAGCAGGGCGGCCATTCGTTTTGTCTACTCGAAGCGGGACCAGCCGATACATCGCTGTGGATTCATCTGCCCATTGGCTATGGCAAGACGATGTTTCATAAGCGCTATAACTGGGGTTTTTATACGGATCCCGAACCAAATATGTTGAACCGCAAACTTTACTGGCCGCGCGGTCGCACCTTGGGAGGATCGAGCTCGATCAACGGCCTGATCTATGTGCGCGGGCAAAGCGGCGACTATGATCGATGGGCCGCGCTCGGCAATCTAGGTTGGAGCTGGGATGATTGCCTGCCATATTTCAAGCGGCTCGAACATAATGAATTGGGTGCATCCGCTACGCGCGGCGTGGGTGGACCGCTATGGGCATCTACTATCAAACGGCGTCATGAACTGGTCGAGGCCTTCATTGCAGCTGCCAATGAACTGGGCGTGCCGACCGTCGATGATTTTAATTCCGGCAATCAGGAAGGCGTCGGTTACTACCAGTTGACGACCAAGCGCGGTTTTCGATGTTCCACCGCGGTGGCTTACCTCAAGCCCGCCCGAGGACGTAAAAATCTTCATGTCGAAACCGATGCGCAGACCTCGCAGATTATATTTAAAGGCACGCAGGCAAGCGGCGTGCGCTATGTGCAGGCTGGCGTCAGCAAAGTGATTCATGCAAACCGCGAAGTGATCTTGGCTGCGGGCGCCTTGCAATCGCCGCAATTGCTGCAGTTGTCCGGCGTCGGGCCCGCACCGCTGTTGCGCGAATTCGGCATTCCGGTGGTTGCGCATCGACCCGGTGTCGGCGAAAATTTACAGGATCACTTACAAGTACGGCTGCTGTATGAAGTGACTAAACCGATCACCACCAACGATCAGTTGCGCTCGTGGATAGGGCGCGTCAAGATCGGGCTGCAATGGCTGGCACTGCGCGATGGACCGCTTGCCATCGGCATCAATCAAGGCGGCATGTTTTGTCGCGCCTTGGCCGATGAAGCTGCGACACCCGATATTCAGTTTCATTTCGCGACGCTCTCGGCCGATACCGCCGGCGGCGATGTTCATCCCTTTCCGGGCTGTACCTATTCGATCTGCCAATTGCGGCCCGAGTCGCGCGGCCGGGTGCAGATACGCTCACGTGACATCCACGACGCACCTTCGATTCAGCCCAATTACCTCGATACCGACCTCGACCGCCGCACCGCGGTGGCGGGTGTGCGCTTTGCGCGTCGCGTCGCCGCAGGTGCGCCGATGGCCGCGCTGATGAAGCGCGAATTGCGACCGGGCGCCGATCTGCACTCCGACGCGGAGCTTTTGCATTTTTGTCGCGAGTACGGTCAGACCATCTTCCATCCCGCAGGGACGGCCAAGATGGCGGTGGCGAACGATCCGCTGGCGGTTGTCGATGAGCGCCTGCGGGTCTACGGCACGCAGGGTTTGCGCGTGGTGGATGGCTCGATTATGCCCACACTGGTGTCCGGCAATACCAATGTGCCGATTGTGATGATTGCCGAAAAAGCGTCCGCCATGATTCTTGAGGATGCTTTGCACGCAAAAATTTAGCGGGACAGGCCTGTGCCGCAGGCAGCGTTGACCAGCACATGGCGCAACGAACGCTAAGTGCATCTATTGGAGACACAAATGGCAATCGATTACCGCATTGTCCGTCGCGTCGCGTTAGCCAGTGTGATTGGGGCAACCGTCGAATGGTACGATTTCTTTCTATACGGCGTGGTCGCCGGCATCGTGTTCAACAAGCTTTATTTTCCCGGCAGCGATCCCTTGGTGTCGACTATGCTGGCCTACGGAACGTTTGCTGTCGGCTTTATTACGCGACCGTTGGGTGGTGTGATTTTTGGCCACTTTGGCGACCGCATTGGGCGCAAGTCGGCGCTGGTGCTGACGCTGGTTATCATGGGTATCGCAACCGCGGGTGTTGCCGTGGTGCCGACATTTGCACAGATCGGTATTTGGGCCCCGATCTTGTTGCTTGCCTTGCGCATGTTGCAGGGCATTGGGCTGGGCGGTGAATGGGGCGGGGCGGTGTTGATGGCATACGAGTACGCGCCGCCGCATTTGCGAGGCTTTTACGCGAGTCTGCCGCAGATCGGTCTGGCGATTGGTTTGTGTCTGGCATCCGGGGTTGTCGCGCTGATCTCGCGGCTCTTGCCTGAGGCAGCTTTCTTGGCGTGGGGGTGGCGGGTCGCGTTTGGGGCGTCCTTGTTTCTGGTAGTGATCGGCTTATATATTCGGCTCAAAGTGATGGACACTCCCGAATTTCTGGCGCTCAAACGCAGAAATCAAGAAGTGAAAGTGCCGTTTGTCGACATGATCACGCGTTATCGCGGCGCCGTCTTGTTAGGTATGGGCGCGCGCTATATCGACGGGGTCTTCTTCAATATTTTTGCTGTGTTTGCGATCGGCTATCTGACGCAGCGCATCGCGATCAGCCGCACCGACGCATTGCTTGGCGTGATGATCTCGGCCATCGTGATGTGCTTCTTTATTCCCTTGTTCGGCCGTCTGTCAGATCTTTGGGGACGTGCGCTCACTTATCGTTGGGGCTCGATTATTTGCGGTTTATCGGTATTCCCGGCGTTCTGGCTGATCGAGCGTTATCCCGGCGACACGATGATGATCTGGTTGGCGATCGTGATTCCCTTCGGCATCTTCTATGCGATGGTGTACGGCCCCGAAGCGGCACTCTTTGCGGATTTATTCGACGCCAGCGTGCGCTATACCGGCATCTCTTTCGTGTACCAGTTTTCAGGTATCTTCGCCAGCGGCCTTACCCCGATTATCGCCACCGCATTGCTGCATATGAATGGCGGCAAGCCTTGGTTGGTTTGTGTCTACGTGCTGGCGGCGGCCATCGTTTCAGCCTGGTCGGCGCGCATGATCGAGCGCCGCAGCGTAAGCTATACCACGATGGTCAGCGTGCATTGACAAGATCAACCTGCTTTCCAATTTGGGAGCCACAGTATGAAAGTGACACAGTCCGACTCCATGCCTCAAGTCGAGATATTGGTCGCACGCGCCCGGACTGCGCAGCAGCAATTTGCGCAGGGTGGACAGGCAACGCTCGATGCCGCGGCCGATGCTGCGGCGTGGGCCATCATGGAACCGAACCGCAATCGGCAACTTGCCGAACTCGCGGTGCGCGATACGGGCCTCGGTGATGTCGACGACAAGTTTCGTAAGAATTTCCGCAAGACACTTGGCTTATTGCGCGACCTGCGCGGGCAGAAGACGACGGGTGTGATCGCGCGCGACGAGGCGCGGGGTATGGTTGAGATTGCTCGCCCCGTCGGCGTGGTCGCAGCGGTTACGCCATCGACCAATCCTGCTGCTACACCCGCCAACAAAATTGTCAATGCGCTCAAGTGCGGTAACGCGATCATTATCGCCCCTTCACCCAAAGGTCACTCCGCGGCGGCCCTGCTGGTGGGGTTTATCCATCAGCAATTGATCAAAATCGGCTGCCCGGTCGATCTGGTGCAGATCTTGCCCGCGCCGATTACCAAGGCCGCGACCGCAGAGTTGATGCGACAGGCCGACCTAGTTGTCGCGACCGGCTCGCAAGCCAATGTACGCATGGCATACACCAGCGGCACGCCGGCATTCGGTGTCGGCGCCGGCAACGTGGCGGTGATCGTCGATGCCTCGGCCGATCTGGCGGCGGCGGCCGATAAGATTGCTCGCTCCAAGACTTTCGATCATGCGACCAGTTGCTCATCGGAAAACAGTGTCGTGATCGAAGACGCCGTGTATCCGGCGATGCTCGATGCTTTAGCGCAATGCGGCGGCGTGCTGTTGAGCGATGCACAGAAAGCAAGCCTGCAGGACGTGATGTGGCAGGATGGGAAATTGTCCGCGGATTGCACGGCGCGCAGTGCCAGTCAAATCGCGAAGCTTGCGGGCCTCGACCAGATCGGCGTTCGTGAGCCTGCATTCCTAATGGTCGAGGAAACAGGTTTCGGTGAGGCGCATCCGTTTTCGGGTGAAAAACTTTCGCCGGTGCTGGCGGTCTATCGAGCACGCAACTTCGACCATGCCGCCGACATTGTTTGTCAGATCTACGGCTATATGGGCGCGGGTCACTCGGTCGGCTTGCATTCCCAACATCTCGATCGGGCCGAGTCGTTGGGGCAAAGATTGCCGGTGGCCCGCGTGATCGTCAACCAGGCACATTGTTTTGCGACAGGTGGCAATTTCGATAACGGCTTGCCGTTTTCTCTGTCGATGGGCTGCGGCACCTGGGGGCGGAATAATTTTTCGACCAATCTGAATTTTCACCACTACCTGAATATCACCCGCGTGGCCTTTCCGATCAAAGAGCAGGTGCCTGAGGCTGATGAGCTGCTGGCGGAGTTTTTCGGGAGATTTGGGCGATGAATCCGAGCTCTGCTGTGTCGGCAACGTCCGAAGCGATATCCAAAGCAACACCGCGAACCCTGCGCGAATTGATCGAGATGCGTGCGCGGCTCAATCCTGAGCGCATTTTTTTGATCGCACCGCAAAACCTAGCTGACATCGCCGATGGTTCGGTGAGAGCGGCATCCGGCGCCGATGCGGCGACGCTGAGCTTTCGCCAGCTACATGACGATTGCCGTACCCTGGAAACGCAGTTTCGCGCAGCCGGTTTGACGCCCGGTGACGTCGTGTCGGTTTTTATGGGTAATGGCATTCAGACCGCTCGGTTGCTGCTTGCCGCGATGTATAGCGGGATGATTGCCAATCCGCTTAATTTACTGAGCCAGCCTTCGCAATTGCGTTATGTCGTCGAGCATTCCGATACGCACATGATTTTCGTGTCATCGGATACTGAACCCGCGATTCATACGGCGCTGGCCGCGCGACCCTCGGCGCCGGGGGTGCGCTTGACCCGCGTGGTACGCATTGACCCGGAGGCGTCGACACTGCCGACGGAGGCGTCGTCGATACCTGTCGCAAGCGCCGATGGACTGCCTGATAAGGCGATCGATGCGTTGCTTGATAGCGCCGTGTCGTATGAGCCGCGGCCCGACGACGACGCACTGTTGATGTATACCTCCGGCACTACCGGCGAGCCCAAAGGCGTGCTGCTGACGCATCGTAACCTGCTGGCCAATGCGCGCAACGTTAGTGCGGAACACCGGCTGGGTGCGGATGATCGTGTGCTGGCCTCGCTGCCGCTTTATCACATCAACGGCTTGGTCGTGACCCTGCTGGCTCCGCTGTTTCATGGCGGCTCGGTGGTCATGACTTCGCGTTTCTCCACCGGGACCTTCTGGCGTGACGTGACGGAAGCTGGCTGTACGTGGATCAACGTGGTGCCGACCATCATCGCATATCTGATTAATAGCGAAGAAGTGTGCTCGCTTGATCTGAGCCGTCTCAAGTTTTGCCGCTCGGCTTCGGCGGCTCTGCCGGCCGACCATCACCGAGCATTCGAGGCGCGGTTCGGCATCGGCATTATTGAAACCATGGGCATGACCGAGACTGCAGCGCCTGTATTTAGTAATCCTCTTGAATCGGCGGAGCGGCGCGTGGGCAGCATCGGCCGGCCATCGGGTTGTGAAGCACGGGTGCTGGGTTTGGATGGACAGGATTGCGCGCCGCTTCAATGCGGTGAAATCGTGCTGCGCGGCGAGCAAGTGATGAACCGGTATTACAAACGCCCGGACGAGACACGCAGCGCTTTTACGAACGACGGCTGGCTGCGAACCGGCGATCTGGGTTATTGCGACGCGGACGGCTATTTCTATATCAACGGACGTGCCAAGGAGTTGATTATCAAAGGCGGCGAAAACATCGCGCCGCGCGAAATCGATGAAGCGTTGTTGAAACACCCTGGCGTTCTGGAAGCAGCGGCCGTCGGTGTGCCCGATCCTTTCTATGGTCAGGAAATCGTCGCCTTCGTTGTGCCGCGCGACACCGAATATAGCAGCAATTTGCCGGCGGAATTACATGAGCATTGCTTGCGTGAGCTCGGTCGCTACAAGACGCCAAAGGTATTTCGTTTTGTGAGCGATTTGCCGCGTGGGCCGTCGGGCAAGATTCAACGGCTCAAGTTGTTGAACACCTGGGCCGACGGGGAGTCGCAGAAAAAATAATAAATGGTTTGAAACAGGAGGCGCGCCGAAGAACGCATTGCAATGTGTCGACGGCGTGAACGATGCTCATCTGACCGAGATGCTGAGGTGAAACAGCAGGCAACGGTTGGCGTAGGCGCAAAGCATCGAAACCAATACAGGAGACGGGCACCATGCAAATCGTCAATCGGCACGTGAAGACACGCCACATCATCTTGGGCGTGATGTGCTTGATGTATTTTATCTCGTACATCGATCGCGTCAATATTGCGGTCGCCGGTCCGTTGATCCGTCATGAAATGGGGCTGACGTCGTTGCAGCTCGGCTTGGTATTTTCCGCCTTCGCCTATCCTTACGCCGCCATGCAGATCATCGGCGGCTGGCTGGCGGATAAGTTTGGGCCGAAGCTGATTCTGACAATACTGTCCATTATCTGGGGCGTGGCCACACTGGCGACCGGCTTTGCCGGCAGTGTGACGATGCTGGTGGTATTCCGGTTTATTCTCGGCATTGGCGAAGGCGGGGCCTTTCCCACCGCCACGCGCGCCTTCACCTATTGGATGCCTGTCGCGGAGCGTGGTTTTGCGCAAGGTGTGACCCATAGTTTCGCGCGGCTGGGCGGGGCGATCACACCGCCGTTGGTGTTGGCCGTGGTGGTCATGGGAGGCTGGCGTGATGCGTTTATCCTGCTCGGTATCGCGAGCTTGGCGTGGACCGTGCTTTTTTTGTTTGTGTTCACTAATTCACCGGAGCAGAATCGTTACATTACACCGGAGGAAACGACCGAAATCGGTTATTGCAAGGGCGATTGCGATCGCGCCAAGCATGCGGCGACCCCCTGGCGCAAACTGATTCATCGTATGTGGCTGGTGACCTTTGTCGATTTTTGTTACGGCTGGCTGTTGTGGGTTTACCTGACGTGGCTGCCCTCATATTTGAAAGAGGCGCGCGGTTTCGACCTTAAGCAACTCGCGCTGTTCACGGCTCTGCCGTTGCTGGCTGGCGTGGTTGGCGATACTTTTGGCGGCGTGGTGTCGGATAAATTATTCAAGCTCACCGGACGACTGCGCCTGGCGCGCTGTTCGGTGCTGGTGGTCGGTTTGCTGGGATCGCTCGGCTTCCTGCTACCGATGACCTCGGTGAGTAATCCGCTGACTGCCGTTTGGCTGTTGTCGGCATCGTTTTTTTTCCTTGAAATCACCAACCCGGTCTTGTGGACTTTGCCCTTGGATATTGCCGGCAGATATGCGGGCACGGCGGGTGGAATGATGAATACCGGCTTCGGTGTGGCGGGCATGGTATCACCCGTGGTGTTCGGCTATCTGATTGAGAAGACAGGCAGCTACATCGTGCCGTTCCAGATCTCGGCCGCTTTGCTGGCAGTCGGCGCGATCGCGGCTTTGTTTATCGATACCGGCAAAACGGTTGAGATGGACGAACAAAGAGATGCCGATACGCTCAAAGGGCGCGGCGGCGATCAGGTCGATACGGCGTCATTGCCGCCGTTCGCCGGCGCCGGTTTTAGAGTGCGCCTGGAGCGGCATCACTTGCGCCGACCACTGCGCTGGCGCCGTAAATGAGTCGCTTTGTCCTCAGGGTTTCCGCCTCCTAGAAAAAACCCCCCAACAGTCTTACAGTTCAGAACGAATTGATCATAAGATATGGGGTAGTACAACAGGCTCGGAACTCCAGAGCTCAATACGCAGGCGGGGAGACTCAGGCATGGAAAATCATTCGGCCGGCGGCTCCGGCAGGGCCTTGTCCATTAAGGCCCGTTTGGGCCTAGTGATGACCTTTATGGCCGTGTTGATGATCATTATCGGCGTGGTCGGTCTGATCGGCATGAATAGCAGTAATCAGGCCGATCGGCAGACCTATTCAGTGGAAGTACCGGGCGCGATTGACGTCGGCAATATGGAAATCTTTGTCGCGCGCGAACGTATGGCGCTGGACCGAGCGGCGCTCTCGGCCGACGACTCAGCCAAGGCGGCTTCGACCATAGAGCGGGCGCTAGCCTTTCGTCACGACTCCGACGAATGGTGGAATAAATATCTGGCCTTGCCGCGCGATGCCAATGAAGATCGTCTGGCGCAGGAAACCAGCCAACGACGCCACGACATGCAAGATGTCATCGATGGCTTTGTCACCGCGATCAAAACCGGCAACCATGACGCCGTGGTTGCGGCGGCTGAACGCCTGACACCGGTCTATGTCAAGATGACCTCAAGCGACGACGCCTTGAAGAAATACCAAAATGAAATGGGCGAGAAGGGCTACGGAGATGCACAACACATGTTCTCGCTGTTAGCCACCGCGTGCGTCGTCATCGTACTATTGGGCGTGTTGATGGCAGGTTACGGCTGGTTGTCGCTACGCCGCGCCATCGGTGGGCCGATTGCCGACGCGCTGAGTCATTTCGAGCGCATCGCGCATGGCGATTTGCGGCAGCCGGTGGTCGTCAAGTCAAACGATGAAATGGGTTTTATGCTTGCCGGACTGTCGCGCATGCGTGACAGCTTGATCGATACCGTGAGGGCCGTGCGCAGCGGCACCGAATCGATCGGCGAAGCCACCCAGGAGATCGCCATGGGCAATGCGGATCTGTCGAATCGCACCGAGTCGCAGGCCGCTACGCTCGAACAAACCGCGGCGAGTATGGAAGAGCTCACGGTTACCGTGAACCGCAATGCCGACAACGCGCGGCAGGCCAGCACGCTGGCCGTCAGCGCATCGACGATTGCCAATCGCGGTAACGATGTGGTGGGGCGTGTGGTAGGTACGATGGATGAGATTAACGACAGTTCGAATCGCATCGTCGATATTATCGGTATTATCGACGGCATCGCTTTTCAGACTAATATTCTGGCGCTGAATGCCGCCGTGGAAGCTGCGCGCGCCGGCGAGCAGGGGCGCGGCTTCGCGGTGGTGGCCTCCGAGGTGCGCAGTCTCGCCCAGCGTTCGTCGAGCGCGGCCAAGGAGATCAAGGAACTGATCATGACCTCGGTGGACCGCGTCAAAAGCGGCTCTTTGCTGGCGCAGCAAGCCGGTCAGACCATGAGCGATATTATCGACGCGATCCAGCGGGTGGCGGATATTATGAGCGAGATCACCGTAGCTTCCGACGAACAGCGAACCGGCATCGATCAGGTCGCGCGGGCGGTCACGCAGATGGATGAAGTGACTCAGCAAAATGCTGCGTTGGTGGAGCAGGCCGCGGCCGCGGCTGAGTCGCTGGAAAGTCAGGCGCAAGCCCTGCGCGCAGCGGTTCAGATCTTCAAATTCGATTAGGCCTAAGCCCGGCCAAAGCCCAGCCTAAGCCCGGCGTAACCCCGGTGCAAGATCCGTGGGCGGCCCACGTGCGGTCGCTCTGAGCCGCAGATACAACGGCCGTGAGTCCCGGTCGGGCATGGCTTGTCGATCTCAATTCAGCTCCGTGCTGCTGAGCTGCACATAGGTATCCAATAGCCAGGATTTATAAACAACGCCTAGCAGCACCGGATTGGCGAGGCTTTCGACCACCGGCAAGCGTTCGCCCTGATGGGCGAGAAATAGCTGTAACGCTTCACTGATCGACATATCGGCGGTCAGCACCAGAAATGCCTCACGTAATAGCTGGGTGGTGGTTTGCTTCTGGGCGTCGCTCTCGCCGACCAATAAAGAAGTGACATCCTGCAAAGCCACCACGCCATGAAAATGCTGATCGCGATCGACGACATACAGGTATTTGACTGGATAGCGTACAAACATCCGGGTGATGTCGTCAAACGAGGCGTCGAGTTGCACCACCGTTTCGGCCGGTTTGATCAAGGCGCGCATTTGCGTGCCGCGCAACTGAATGCGTGCCTGAGCGTCGCGATGGCGCTTGAGGGTGATTTCATACATGGAACGCTCGTCGATCAAACGCGCGACAAAATACGCCAGCACACAGGACACCATCAAGGGCAGCATGACCTGATAGCTCAAGGTCATTTCGAAGATCATCAAAATCGCCATCAGCGGCGCACTGGTGGTGGCCGCCAGAAATGCACCCATGCCGACAATGGTATAGGCGAAGGTGGCGGAAGTTGCCGGGAATAGCAGGTGCATGCCCTGGCCGAACAAGGTGCCGAGCGCCGCGCCAACGAACAGGGTCGGCGTGAATACCCCGCCGACTGCGCCGGAGCCCGTGGTGGCCGCGGTGGCGACGATTTTAAGCAGTAACACGACGAACACAGCCGACCAGGTCCACGGACTGTGCAGCATGGAATTCACCACGCTATAGCCGTTACCCCACACTTCCGGTTCCCACACCGAGCAGACCCCGACGATCGCCCCGCCGACCCCGAGTCGCACCGGCACTGGCCAGCCGCTGGCCTTGAAGCGCTGTTTGGATTGCTCTAGCAAGCGCAGGTAGAACGGCGCGCCAAGACCTGCGATGATGCCCAGACCGACGAACAGCGCCATTTCGGGGCCAAAGATGCTCGGAAAGGCCGGCATTTCATAGGTTGGACGATAGCCGGGGAATTCGCGCATGGTGATATTAGCCACCACCGACGCTACCACCACCGGGCCGAAGCTTTCCATGGCGAACGAGCCCAGCACGATTTCGGTCACAAAGAATGCCCCGGCAATCGGCGCATTGTAAGCCGATGTGATTCCGGCAGCGGCGCCGCAGGCGACCAGCAAGCGGAGCCTGGACGGGTCGAAGTGTGTCACGCGCCCGACAATCGACGCACAGGTTGCGGCCAACTGCACCATCGACCCTTCGCGCCCGATGGAGCCGCCGGACACGATAGTCAGGAGTGACGACAGACTGCGCAACAGGTTATAGCGCACCGGAATGTGCCCATCGCCAATCGCAATCGCCTCCATATAATCGGAAGTGCTGGCTACAGCCAGTCGTTTGGCGATCACCAGCACGCCCCCCGCCGCGATCCCGCCGGCTGTCGGCAACATCAGCCGCGCATACCAGGGCAGCGCCCGGGCCATGTCCACCAAGGAGCCGCTGTGACCGATCAGTAGCCACTGCAAGCCGCTAATACTCTCGCGGAAGACAATCGTGGCGAGCGCGCCGAAAAAACCGACTACCCCGGCCCATAACAGGCTGCGATGCGATTGCGCCAAGCCCAGGCGGTGTGCGAGGAAAACCCGAAAACGCAGCAGCGCGTTGAGCACGATGAGTACCTGATCAAACCGACGGCATTAAGAAGCGGTTCCCATATAGAGGTTTTGCGGGTGATTCGCCTGGGCAAAAAAGAACCAACGCTCGGCAATCAGACCCAGGTACTGCACGACAAAGGCCAGCGCGTACCATACCGTGGCGTTAAGCAGCATGCCGGCGAGCAGGAGCAGCAAGGGCAGCGGAAACACCAGTACGATAAATCCGGCTTTGACTGCGCGCATCGTGGCCTCGGTCTGGCCATGCGAAAATTCGCGCATATTGGTCGATCCAGACGTAAAGCCGCGCGATTTTTGCGCAAGTGGGCGCGACTTAATACCGGTTGCGCTCTGTAGCGTCGATTTTGGCTTGAGTTGCGCGTTGCGCCGAAGCGAAGCGCTGCGGGTGGCGCAACCGAGCACGGTCAGTGCAATCGCCGCGCCCGCAAAAAAACGCGTGAGATTGGGCGCCCCCCAGCTTGCACAAGCGCTGGCCAGCGTGAAGCCGGAGGCGCAGCCGAGCACGATGAAGTTGGTGGTGGTCAGCGGCGTGGCCCATTCCTGCAAAAATTTCAGACAGGTATAAATCATGCCCGTGCTGATAAATAAGGCGAAGCACAGGATTGCGCCGAGCGCGCCGATCGCCACGGTGACCCCATTGCCGGCCTGCAAGCCATGCGCCGCACCATAGCAGAACACGGTCGCGGCATACGCCGGCAAACAGATGCATTCGCGCGACAGCCACGAAGTGCGCCACATGGCGATGGCGCGCCAGGCCCGTTCGGGATGACCCAAATGGAAGAACGAAGCGACCAGGCCTAGTGCCGCGAGCAATACGGAAAGCGCTGCGCCCGCGCTGAAGAAGCCGGCCGAAGGCAGCGCCACGCTGCCATAGCCGGCCAGCAATTGCACCAGCAATAGCGCCAGAAACAGGCCCTGAGACGCGCCGGTAAGCGTGGTTAAAAATATGACCGAGAATGCGGGGCGCATAGTGGTGTGAACTCGCCGTTTAGTTGGAGGTGCGCCGCGCGACCGCGGCAAGATTCAATTCACCCTGTTCAAGCTGGGCGTCAAGGCTGCGCGCATTGTCTTGGCGCGCGGCTTGCTGGTCCGTGACCTGTACCATGGTCTTGCGGCGCGGTAGATAATGATTCGAAGGGTGGGTGCCCCATTCCGGCATCAACTGATAGCCATCGTGTGCGGCGATCGCCTTCGACACTTCCGAAGCCGGATCATGGATGTCGCCGAACAGTCGCGCCGAAGTTGGGCAGGCCAGCACGCAAGCTGGTTTGCGGTCGCGTTCTGCAAGCTCGGGATTATTGATGCGATCCGAGCACAGCGTGCATTTGGTCATTTCCTTGCGTTTTTCATCGATCTCGCGGGCGCCGTAAGGGCAGGCCCAAGCACAATAATTGCAACCGATGCATTTGTCGTAGTCGACCAGTACCAAGCCATCGGCTTTACGTTTGTAGCTGGCGCCTGTCGGGCAGACCGGCACGCAAGGCGGATCTTCGCAATGCAAACACGACTTGGGCAGATGGATAGTGTCGGTATCGGGGAAGGTGCCGGCCTCAAAGCTCAGCACCCGATTGAAAAAGGTACCCGACGGTTCGGCGCTGCAGGGGTTTTTGTCGGCCAGGCTGCCGGCCTCACCGGAGGTGTTCCATTCCTTGCAACTTGTAACGCAGGCATGACACCCGACGCAGACGTTCAGATCAATGACAAGGGCGAGTTGGGTCACGACTGCTCCTCTTGCGGATTGGCTTTGGGTTGGGTGCTGCCGGCGAAATAACTGAGCCAGACTTGCTTGATCCGACTGCTTGTGCCGGGCAAGGGCTGCATGGCGGCCACCTGGGGCAGACTCGTCTGCGCATCGGCTTCGGCCGGGTAGACGCGCACGCGCACGTCGTACCAGCCGGCTTGACCGGTGATCGGGTCGGAGTTGGAGATGCGGCCGTACTCGCTGGGCAGTTCGTCGGAGATCAAATGATTGAGCAGGAAGCCGCGGCGCGATTCGTTGGCGTCCGGACTCAGATTCCATGCGCCCGAGGCTTTGCCAATAGCGTTCCAGGTCCAGACCGTACCGGGCTCGACGGCTTCGCTAAAGCGGGCCATGCAACGTACCTTACCCCAGGGCGATTCGACATAGATCCAGCCGCCGTCGGCGATGCCCTGGGCTGCGGCCATCAGTGGATTGACGAATAGATAGTTCTCTCCGTGGATTTGGCGCAACCAGGTGTTTTGCGAATCCCACGAGTGATACATGGCCATCGGCCGTTGCGTGATGGCCGCCAAGGGAAATTTTTCGCCATCGGTGTGGGCCTGCTCGAGCGGCGGATACCAAAACGGCAACGGATCGAAATAGCGTTCGATGCGCGCGCGCAAATGATCGAGGGGCTGGCGGCCGGTGGTTTTGCCCTGGGCCGCGAGCCGGAATTTTTGCAGGACCTCGGAATACAACTGAATCACGATCGGCACCTTGAATTTGCGCAGGCCATATTCTTGCGCCCACTCCAGGTAAGGGCCGTTGCAGTTGCGCATGTATTGCTGCGACTCAGGCATCACGTGATGATAAAAGCAGTTATTGTCGGCGTACTGTTCGATCTGTTTGGGGTTGGGTGCGCCTTTCATCGCTTGGTCGCCGTTTTTGCCGCGCCAGCCGATCAGGAAACCGGTGCCCGAATTTGGCGCGGTCTCGTAGTTCACCAGGAAGTCGGTATAGCCTTTGAATTTGCGCGAGCCGTCGGGTTGCGTAAAGGCTGGAAACTTCAGGCGGCTTGCCAACTCGATCAGCACCTCCTGGAACGGCTTGCACTCGCCCGTGGGTGGCAGCACCGGAATACGCATCGAATCGACCGGACCGTCGAATTCCGAAATCGGCCGGTCGAGCATCGACATCGCATCGTAACGTTCAAGGTAAGTCGTGTCCGGCAGGATCAAGTCCGCATAGGCGGTCATTTCCGACTGAAAGGCATCGCATACTACAATAAATGGAATCTTGTATTCGCCGCGCGAGCCATCGGTGTTCGCGTGGCGATCATTGAGCATCTTACGAACCTCCATGGTATTCATCGAGGAATTCCATGCCATATTGGCCATGAAAATCAGCAAGGTATCGATCGGATAGGGATCGCCGCGCCAAGCATTGGTAATCACGCTATGCATCATGCCGTGCACGGCCAGCGGGTATTCCCAGGAAAATGCCTTGTCGATCCGCAAGGGCTCGCCGGCGTGACCGACGAACAGATCTTCGGGGGCCGCCGGCCAACCTAGCGGGCCATTCGCCAGGGGGGTGTTCGGCTGGACTGCATCGGGGCCGTTCGGCGGCTTGGCCGAGGGTGGCACCGCACGCGGATAGGGTGCTTTGTGGCGAAAGCCGCCGGGCCGGTCGATGGTGCCCAATAAAGACATCAGAATCGCCAGCGCGCGGATCGACTGAAAACCGTTGGAGTGTGCAGCCAGCCCCCGCATCGCATGAAAGGCGACCGGGTTGCCCGTCACCGTGGCATGTTCGATACCCCACGAATCGGTCCAGGGAATCGGTAATTCGATCTTCTGGTCGCGAGCTGTAACGCCCATTTCGAGCGCCAGGCGACGAATGGTGTCGGCCGCAATGCCGGTGATCTCAGCTGCCCATTCGGGTGTGCAGTGCGCCACCTGTTCTTCAAGCAATTGCAGTGAAGGCTTGACCGGTGTGCCGTCCGGCAGGGTGTAGCTGCCGAATAGCAGCGGCTCGGCGCCTGTTGTGTGGGTCTTGACCGGTCCATGGCTATGCTGGTCCCACCACAGCTTGTTTTGCGGATAGAGCGGGTTGCCTTCCGGAATATTTTTATCCTGCACAAACAAACCGAACTGATGACTCTCCGGATCGACGTTGACGAGCTCGCCGGCGTTGGAATAGCGCGCAATAAACGAACGATCATACAGGCCCTGCGCCATCAGCTCATGGATCAGCGCCATAAAAAGCGCGCCGTCCGTGCCTGGGCGAATCGGAATCCATTCGTCGGCGATCGCCGCATAGCCGGTGCGCACGGGGTTGATCGCAATAAAGCGCCCGCCCGCGCGCTTGAATTTGGACAGGGCGATTTTAAGCGGGTTGGAATGATGATCTTCGGCCGTACCTATCATCACAAACAGGCGCGCCTGATCGAGATCCGGGCCGCCGAATTCCCAGAATGAGCCGCCGATTGTATAGATCATGCCGGCGGCCATATTGGCCGAACAAAAGCCGCCGTGGGCCGCGTAATTGGGGGTGCCGAACTGCTTGGCGAACAGGCCGGTGAGCGCTTGCATCTGATCGCGGCCGGTAAACAGGGCAAATTTTTTGGGATCGGTGGCGCGTAAATGGCTTAGGCGATCTTCCAACAGTTTGAAAGCGTCATCCCATGAAATCGGCTCGAATTTCGCTTCGCCGCGTTCGGCATCGGGCAAGCGCCTCAGGGGCAGGGTCAGGCGTGCCGGCGAATACTGCTTCATGATGCCTGACGCGCCCTTGGCGCAAATCACACCCTGATTGAGAGGGTGTTCCGGATTGCCATCGATATAGCGCACCTCGCCGTCACGCAAATGGACGCGGATCCCGCAGCGGCAGGCGCACATATAGCAGGTGGTGGTTTTGACCTCAAGCTTCTCGTTGCGCTTGCGTACTGGGTGTTCCATCTGCCGTCTCCCGATGTCCCGGCGCCTGTCAAAGCGCTTATGCGATTTGGTTATAAGCTTATATTAATAACGGGTGGTTTATCGGGAAATTGTTAGCTAGCGCGTTCGTGTCGTGAGCGTCAATAAAGAGGGGGCGTGGCGCAGTGCGCCACGACAATCGCCAGTACGACCGGTCCACCCGCTACCTGGATGACGAGATTCTTTCAGGCAAATACCTAGAGTAGTTATACGACATCATATAAATAAATCGTCCGCCCCGTATTGTTTTCCGGGCTATACCGGCATTGTTAGTCATTACATCTAGGTGTAAATACCGAATTGAAATTCGCCTGGAGATCGATAATAGTACGTCGTCGTACAACAGTGCGCTTGCGAGTGCCTCGATCGAGGGTGTGCGTGTTGGTCATGTACAGAAAAGAGGTCTTGCGTCGGTGCGCAAGGGCGGATTGGCCGACGCAATGTAAAGGAGTTTTATGAACATCAAAAAAATTGCGTTGAGTGGCGCCGGCGGCCAGCTCGGCTCGGTGGTGCGGGCCGCATTGATCGCGCGCGGTATGCCGTTGCGCTCGGCTGCAGGCTCAAAAGCGCTGACGCCTTTGGTGGAAGGCGAGGACCTGATGTATGGCGATCTCTGCCAGCCCGAGGTCGTGGATCGCCTGCTAGAGGGTGTGGATCTGCTGATCCATTTCGCCGGTACCAGCGTGGAGCGCTCCTTACCCGAGATTATCGACAACAACCTGCGCGCGCTGGTCGAGGTGTATGAAGGTGCGCGGCGACACAAGGTGCGGCGCGTGGTGTTCGCCAGCTCAAATCATGCGATCGGAATGTATCCGGTCACCGAACAGCTCGGCCTCGACTGCGCAGTGCGTCCCGATGGCTTCTACGGTTTGAGTAAGGTGTGGGGCGAAGCATTGGCAAGAATGTATTGGGATAAGCACGGCATCGAGAGTATTTGCGTGCGCATCGGCAGTTGTGTTGAGCGCCCGGCCGAGCCTAGGCATCTCAGCACCTGGTTTGGGCACCGCGACCTCATGCATTTTCTGGATCGCTGTATCGAGGTCCCGGACGTCGGGTTTATGGTGGTCTGGGGCGTCTCGGCCAACCGGCGCAGCTGGTGGGATAACCGCGGCGCGGAACGTCTGGGCTACCAGCCGACACAGGACGCCGAGGCGTACGCCGCGGAATTGCTGGCCGGGCCGAACCCGCTCAATGCTTTGGGGCAGTACTACCAAGGCGGCAGCTTCGTCGGCCTGGATTATTCGCGGAAAGACATCGAGTTTGGCGACTCGAACGCTTCTGCGGCTTGAATCGCGCAGCACGCGGATAGCACCGAGGCGCGCGCCCGTTATGCCGTATTCCGCTGCATAGACGTGATGGGCGCGGAGAACAGCTTGCATGCAGGCAGTACATCTAAATATAAAAACGGAGAAGACGTTGAAAACAATCAAGGGACTGCGCTGGTGGATCATCGCGCTGGTGTGCCTGGGTACCATTGTCAACTACATTTCGCGTAATTCGCTGGGCGTGCTGGCCCCCGAGTTGAAGACTCAGTTGCACATGAGCACGCAGCAATACTCCTATGTGGTGGGCGCGTTCCAGGTCGGCTACACGATTATGCAGCCGGTATGCGGCATCGTGGTCGACTTGATCGGACTGCGCATCGGCTTTGCCTTGTTCGCGGTACTCTGGTCGATTGCCGGCTGTCTGCACGGCGGTGTCGGCGGCTGGATGTCGCTGGCCGGCTTGCGCGGTTTGATGGGCTTGACCGAGGCTGCGGCGATTCCGTCCGGCATGAAGGCAGTGGCCGAATGGTTTCCCGACAAGGAAAAATCGGTGGCGGTCGGTTATTTCAATGCGGGTACCTCGCTGGGTGCGTTGATTGCACCGCCCCTGGCGATCTTTGTCTCGCTGCACTACGGCTGGCGTTCGGCTTTTGTGGTGACGAGTTCGCTCGGTTTCTTCTGGGCAGTCCTTTGGTACGCGTTTTATCGCGCGCCGCGCGATCATAAAAACCTGTCTGCCGTCGAGCGCGAAAAGATTATTTCCGGGCAAACTGCGCCGGCGACCGTCGGTCGTCAAAAACGGCCCTTGAAGGAACTGCTGAAAACGCGCGGTTTCTGGGCTATTGCGATACCGCGATTTTTTGCCGAGCCGGCCTGGCAAACCTTCAGCTTCTGGATTCCTCTGTACCTGTCGACCGCTCGCCACATGGAGCTTAAGCAGATTGCGCTGTATGCCTGGTTGCCGTTCTTGGCCGCCGACATGGGCGGCCTGCTCGGCGGCTATCTGTCGCCGTTCCTGATGAAGTATTTCCGCGTTCCCTTGGTTTGGTCGCGTGTTTGCGGCGTGGTGCTGGGGGCTTTCATGATGATAGGGCCGGCCTGCATCGGGCTGGTCGCGTCCCCCTATGCTGCCATCGCCTTGTTCTGTGTCGGCGGTTTTGCCCATCAAATGATTTCCGCGCTGGTCAATACGCTGAGCGCCGATCTGTTTGACCCCAAGGATGTCGGCACTGTCTCCGGGTTTGCCGGCATGGCCGCCTGGATAGGTGGACTGGGTTTTTCTTTGTTGGTGGGCGCGTTGGCCGACACCGTGGGTTACGGGCCGTTGTTTGCCTTGCTGGGGTGTTTTGACTTGATAGGTGCGACCCTGCTGATCATGCTGATCCGCGGCCATATCAAATTCGAGCGCGGCGTTGTCGCCGGCGCGGCAGTGTAAGCGGTATATATCAAAAGGAAAAGCGATGTCATTGTTGCAGAGTCCCAGTTTCGAGTTAGTCGGCAATGCGGATAACCATCTTCGCTTGGCAAGCCCGTCGGGCGCGACCATCGAACTCTTCGTGCTGGAAGAGGACATCGTGCGGGTCATGGTGTTGCCGACCGGGCAGTTGCATACCCCGCGAACTTGGTCGATTGCACCCGGTATGGAAGACGCGCCGCTTGAAGGGCGCGACCGACGCAATCTGGAGGGCTACAGCAAACCAGCCTTCGACTTGCAGCATACCGCCCAGACCTTGCGTATCGAAACCGCCAAGATCCGCGTGGCGGTCGAGTTGGCGAGCGGTATGCTGTCCTGGCATGTCAAGACACAAGGCGAGTGGCGCGCGGTGCTGGCCGATCGGGGCACTCAAGCCTATAACTTCGGCTTCTGGGACGAGCGCGTCTACCATTATGTACGCCGCGAACCGGGGGAGATGTATCTTGGGCTAGGCGAGCGTGCGGGCATGCTGAACCGCGCGCAGCAACGCTATGAAATGCGCAACATCGATGCGATGGGCTATAACGCCCTCCATACCGATCCGCTCTATAAGCACATTCCGTTCTATTTGACTTGGCAAAGCCAGGCGGCAACGGGCTATGGTTTGTTCTACGACACCCTGGCCGATTGCAGTTTCGACATGGGTCGCGAGCTGGACAATTATCACGGTCCGTATCGCTATTTCGTCGCTCAGCATGGCGATCTGGACTATTACTTCATCGCCTCGCCTGACTCGCCGCTTAACGCCGTCAAGCGCTTTACCTGGCTGACCGGCCGCCCGGCCTGGATGCCCAAGTGGGGGCTCGGCTATTCGGGCTCCACCATGAGTTACACGGATGCCCCCGACGCGCATCGCCGCATGGGCGAGTTTATCGCGCAGTGTCGCGAACACGACATCCTGTGCGATTCGTTTCACTTATCGTCGGGCTACACCTCGATCGGCGCGAAACGCTATGTGTTTACCTGGAACGACGAGAAATTCCCGGATATCCATGGCTTTGTGCAAAATTACCTCGAGAACGGCGTCAAGCTGTGCGCCAACATCAAGCCATGCTTGCTGCGCGATCACCCTGAATTCCAGGCTGTCTCGGACGCCGGCTTGCTGATCCGCGCGAGCGATGGCGAGCCGGCCTGGGTGCAGTTCTGGGACGAAGTCGGCGCCTACCTCGACTTCACCAACCCGGCCGCTTTGCATTGGTGGAAAAGCCACGTCAAAGATGCCTTGCTCGACTACGGCATCGCCGCCACCTGGAACGACAACAACGAATTCGAGATCTGGAGCCCGGACGCCTTCGCCCATGGTTTTGGCGATGCCTACCCCGCGCATCAGGCCAAGGTCTTGCAGACCATGTTGATGATGCGAGCGTCGCGCGATGCGCAGCGCGAGCACGCACCCGAGCGGCGCCCGTTTCTGGTCTCGCGCTCCGGCGGCGTCGGCATGCAGCGTTATGTTCAGACCTGGTCGGGCGACAACTATACCTCGTGGGACACGCTGCGCTACAACCTGAAGATGGGACTGGGCTTGTCGCTGTCCGGCGTCTCCAATATCGGCCACGACATCGGTGGTTTTTCGGGCCCGGCGCCCGAACCGGAACTGTTCGCTCGCTGGGTGCAGTTCGGCGTCTTTATGCCGCGCTTCAGCATCCATTCCTGGAACGATGACGGTACCGTCAACGAGCCCTGGATGCACCCCGAAGTGACGCGCGAGATTTCCGATCTGATCAAGCTGCGCTACCGACTGCTGCCATACCTTTACGACTTGCTGTGGCAATCGAGCAGTCAGTATGAACCGATCTTGCGACCGACTTTTGCCGACTTCCCGGCGGATGCCGAGTGCTATCGCGAAAACGACGACATGATGCTGGGTTCGTCCTTGTTGGTGGCGCCCGTGGTCGACGCCGGGCAAAGCGAGCGCTTGCTGTATCTACCGGCCGGTACGCGCTGGGTTTCCTATTGGAGCGGCGAGACTTTCGACGGCGGCCAAACCGTGCACCTGCCGGCGCCGTTGGATCAGCCCGTGATGATGCTGCGCGAGGGCTGTGCGATTCCCGTCAATCTTGCCTCTCAGCATTTCGACCAGCGTGCGGACCGGCGCGGTTTTATGCTCGCCCCCGTTAGCGGTAGCGGCACGACGCGCGGCCGCAGCGTCGAGGACGATGGCGAATCGGAAGCCTGGCGCGCCGGCCGGCAAGGTCATTGGCAGGTGGTCGCGCACTGTAGCACGGCCGAGATTGCGCTATCGGTAGCGTTCGAGGGCGATCCTGCTTGGCGCGCGGCATCGGTCGATCTGCTGCTGCCCGCGAGCGAAACCCGAGCGATCCTTGCCAGCCACGGCAGGCTCTCAAATCGTCAAGAGGAAGGCGCTTGGCAGCGCTACACCCTGGAATTGGATGCCTAGATTTCCCCAACGGAAATCAACATGCAATAGCACAAGTGCTTGATTTATAAAAAAGCCCCCGGTTCCCTGAAAACATTCACGGATAACGCAAAAGGAGAAAATAAAATGAGTCTCAAACGAACCGCGCTTCATCGTGCCGTGACCGGATTTTTGGCGGTTGCCACGTCCGGTGTCGCGCTCACTGCGCACGCGCAGAGCAGTGTGACCTTGTATGGCGACATCGATAATGCCATCGCTTACACCAGCAATCAAAAGGGCTCTTCCAATGTATACATGGCCCAGGGTGAACTGAATGCCAGTAAATTTGGCTTTATGGGCTCGGAAGATCTGGGGGGCGGTTTAAAGACCGTGTTCCGCCTGGAAGCCGGCTTTAACTCGCTGACGGGTGCCGCAGCGTCGTCCGGTTATGAATTCAACCGCATGGCCTATGTGGGGTTGAGCGATCAAGCCTACGGTACCTTGACCGTTGGGCGCCAATACACGCCTTACTTCAACTATGTCGGCGCGCTCGGGCCGACCGGCTTCCTGACGGGCGCAACAGGTGCCCATCCGGGCGACTTGGACGCACTAGATACCACGCTACGCATCAATAGCGCGGTGACCTATACCATGCCTACCTTCAATGGCTTGCAGGGTAGCGTGCAGTACGGCCTGGGCGGCGTGGCAGGGCAGTTCGCGCAAGGTAATACGCTGAGCGCGGCCCTGCGCTACGACGTCAACAGTTTCAGTATGGCCGTCGGCTACGTACGCTTGAACGATCTGGCGGGCGCCAACTCGGTCGGCACGGTGTCTGACAGTTCGCCTGTGAACGCCGGCTATGCGACGGCCCAGACCAATCAGATGATCGCGGCCGCGGCCCAGTACAAATTCGGTAACGCGATGGTCGGGCTGAATTACTCGAACGTCTTGTACCGTCCGGGCGCGGCCTCAACCTTCCGGCAGACCGCAGTGTTCAACACCTTTGGGTTGATCTCCACGTATCAGCTTACACCGGCGGTGCTTGTTGCGGCCGGTTACAGCTATACGCAGGCGAGCCAGTCGAACGGCATTACCTCGTCGGCACACTATAATCAGTTCTCGCTGGAGCAAACCTATTCGCTGTCCAAGCGCACCGCCTTTTATTTCCTGGAGGCTTATCAACGCGCCAACGGCCAGGTGCTGGCGGCCAACGGCAGTTCGATCATGAATGCGGTTGCCGCGGTCGGCGATTCGCAAAGCGGCACACCGTCGTCTGGGCCGTCCCAGTTCGTCGGCATGATAGGTCTGCGTCACTTCTTCTGAAGCGCGCAGGTCTGGACCACACTGGTTTGATGTCGGCGGCGCTTGCGGCCGGCATCGAACGGGGTTTTACTAGATAGACTGCACGCGGTCGCCGCGGCGCCCGGATTAACCATTACGCCGGCGCGCCGCGGACTCGATCTCGGTATGTCGGGCATAAGAGTCAAGCAATGGATCAATGTATAAAGTGGCCGGTCGAATGTGTGCTTGAGGTCGCGAACACGCTCGGCGAATCGCCGACTTGGGATGCCCGCGAACAGGCCCTGTATTGGGTGGACATTCTCGCTGCCAAAATTTTCCGTTGGCGGCCGGAAGAAAGCGCCGTGCGCGAGTGGCAATTGCCGGCTGCGGTGGGCTGTATCGGCCTGCGCGAACAGGGTGGCTTGGTACTGGCGATGCGCAGCGGCTTTCATCTCTTCGATACCGATAGTGGGGCGTTGACGTTTTTGCATCATCCGGAAGTCGCGATCCCGACCAATCGCTTCAATGACGGCAAGGTATCGCCCGACGGACGTTTTTGGGCCGGCACCATGGATGATCGGCCGGAAAAGGAGTTGCGCGGTAAGCTATATCGGCTCGATGCCGATTATCGTTGCACCGAGATGGCCGGCGGCGTCAAGGTTTCCAATGGGTTGGCCTGGAGCCCCGATGGCCGCACGATGTACCACTCATGCTCGCGGCTCGCAACCGTGTTCCGCCATGACTACAATCTGGAAACGGGGGCGCTCGGGGAGCGCCAGGTATTTGTCGAAATGCAGGCCGATTGGGGCAGACCCGATGGCGCTGCTGTGGACGAGGAGGGTTGCTACTGGAGTTGCGGTGTCGGTGGCGGCCGTATCAACCGCTTTAGCCCGCAAGGCAAACTGATCTCCTATATCCCGGTGCCGGTATCCCATCCGACCATGCCGTGCTTCGCTGGGCCGGATCTGAAAACCCTCTATTTCACCAGCTCGCGCGAAGGATTTTCGCCGCAAATGCTGGCCGAGGCGCCGCGTGCCGGCAGCCTGTTCAAGATCGAACTTGAGGTGGCGGGTACGCCGTTGGGTTTATATCGAGGCTAAGCATTGCTTACGAATTCAAGATCGGCGGATAAGCCGCGCCGATCCGTGTTGGACATTTATATGGAATGACTATGGCACACACTCAAACTCAAGGCGGCGCTAGCGGCGCACCTCGCATCACTGGCGTACGGGTCATTCCGGTGGCCGGTCACGACAGCATGTTGCTCAATTTGTCGGGCGCGCATAGCCCCTATTTCACCCGCAACATCGTTATCCTGACGGATAGCTCCGGCCGCACCGGGGTCGGCGAAGTGCCTGGTGGCGAGAAGATCCGTCAGACGCTGGAAGATGCCAGCACCTTGGTGATCGGCCAATCGATCGGCAACTATCAAGCCATCCTGAATTCGGTGCAGCGTCAGTTTGCCGAGCGCGATGCAGGCGGTCGCGGCTTGCAGACTTTCGACCTGCGCATCACGATCCATGCCGTGACGGCTTTCGAGGCCGCATTACTCGACTTGCTCGGGCAATTCCTTGAGGTACCGGTCGCGGCTTTGCTGGGCCAAGGGCAACAGCGCAGCAGCGTGGAAATGCTGGGCTATCTGTTCTACATTGGCGAGCGGCAGCGTACCGACTTGGCATATCGCTCCGAGCTGGACGCCACCGACGATTGGTTCCGTCTGCGCAATGAAGTGGCGCTGACACCCGAGGCTTTGGTGAAACTGGCGGAGGCGGCGCACGCGCGTTATGGTTTCCATGACTTCAAGTTGAAGGGCGGGGTATTGCGCGGCGAGCAAGAGATTGAGGCGATCCACGCCTTGCACGAGCGCTTTCCGCAAGCGCGCGTTACCGTCGACCCGAACGGCGGTTGGCTGTTGGCAGATGCGATTCGCTTGACGCGCGATCTGCATGGCGTACTCGCCTATGCCGAGGATCCGTGCGGCGCCGAGGGCGTTTATTCGGGCCGCGAGGTGATGGCCGAGTTCCGTCGCGCCACGGGTCTGCGCACCGCCACGAATATGATCGCCACCGATTGGCGCGAACTCGGCCATGCGGTCCAGCTTCATTCGGTCGATATTCCGTTGGCCGACCCGCACTTCTGGACCATGCAGGGTTCCGTGCGGGTGGCCCAACTGTGCCATGAATGGGGCTTGACCTGGGGTTCGCACTCGAATAACCACTTCGACATCTCGTTGGCAATGTTCACCCACGTTGCCGCCGCAGCGCCGGGCGCGATTACCGCCATCGACACCCATTGGATTTGGCAGGACGGTGAGCGCCTGACACGCGAATCGCTGAAAATTGCAGACGGCCGGGTGGAAGTGCCCAAGCGTCCCGGACTGGGTGTCGACATCGATATGGAGCGCGTGGAAGCCGCGCACCGGCTTTACCAGGAAAAGGCGCTGGGCGCGCGCGACGACGCGGTCGCCATGCAGTATCTGGTGCCGGGATGGAAATTCGACAACAAGCGTCCCTGTTTGCTGCGCTAAACCAGTATGGCGGCGCGATTCGACGCCGCCCTATCGTCGTTATTCATATGCTTTAAGGAAGACTAAATGTCCATTACCGGTGAAATGCTGATCGGTCGCAATGCCGTGCGCGGCGAAGAAACACCCTTGCGAGCGTTCAATCCCGCCACGGGATCCGAGATCGTCGAGCCGGTTTTCGGCTCGGGCACGGCGGTTCATGTCGGCCTTGCTTGCGAACTCGCACGGCAGGCGTTCGATCCGTACCGAGCATTGCCGCTCGCGGTGCGGGCCGAATTTCTCGAGCGTATCGCCGACGGCATAGGCGCGCTTGGGGACACCTTGATCCAACGGGCACACGAAGAGTCGGGCCTGCCGAAGGCGCGCCTCGAAGGCGAGCGCGGTCGCACCATGGGGCAGCTCAAATTATTTGCGGAAGTCGTCAAGGCTGGGTTGTGGCTCACGGCCACGCTGGATTCTGCCTTGCCCGAGCGTAAGCCGTTGCCGCGCTCCGATTTGCGGATGCAAAAAATTCCTCTGGGCCCGGTCGCCGTATTCGGGGCCAGTAACTTCCCGTTGGCGTTTTCGGTGGCGGGTGGCGATACTGCGGCGGCGCTCGCTGCAGGCTGCCCGGTCGTGGTGAAAGCGCATCCCGCGCATCTTGGCACCTCGGAGATGGTCGGCCGGGTGATTCAGCGTGTGGCGCGGGACATGGATTTACCCGAGGGCGTATTCTCGTTGATCGTGGGTGCGGGTAACGCTATCGGCGAAGCGTTGGTTGCGCATCCGGCGATCAAGGCGGTGGGTTTTACGGGGTCGCGCGCCGGGGGGCTGGCATTAATGCGGATTGCCGCTCAACGTGCCGAGCCCATCCCTGTCTATGCCGAAATGAGCAGTATTAATCCGGTTTTTCTGTTGTCCAGCGCACTGGCGTCGCGCGCAGAAGCCATTGCGCGTGGCTTCGTCGATTCGCTGGTGTTGGGTGCGGGGCAGTTCTGTACCAATCCGGGGCTGGCGATCGCGCTCGACAGTGATGCGCTCAAAGGCTTTATTGCGACGGCGTCCGCGGCGTTAAGTGGCAAGCCCGCTCAGACTATGCTGACCGCCGGCATTCACGCCGCCTATGTGCGAGGCGAGGGCAAGTTGGCGGCGATCGAAGGTGTTGACACCGTGGCGCGCGGTGTTGGCGATACGGGGCCGACACAGGCATGTGCGGCGTTGTTTGTGACCGATGCTCAAACTTTCCTGTCGACGCCTGCATTGGAGGACGAGGTCTTCGGTCCCACCTCGACCATCGTGCGTTGCAAGAGCGAGCAAGAAATGCTTGAGCTGGCCGAGTACTTCGAGGGTCAATTGACCGCCACGGTGCAAATGGACAACGCTGATCTATCGGTCGCAAAAAAACTGCTGCCTATCCTCGAGCGCAAAGCGGGGCGGATTTTGGTTAATGGTTTCCCGACCGGTGTCGAAGTGGCGCATGCCATGGTGCACGGCGGCCCGTTCCCCGCTACTTCCGATAGCCGGGTAACCTCGGTGGGCACAACCTCAATCGAACGTTTCCTGCGCCCCGTGTGTTATCAGGATTTTCCGGCCGATCTGTTGCCGGCCGCGGTCGCTGACGGTAACCCGTTGGACTTGTGGCGTCGTCGTGATGGCGAGATGACGCGTAGTTAAGCCGCGAGTCGATCGACAAAAAAAGCCGGGAAATTTTCCCGGCTTTTTTTTGCTTCGAATCAGTTGTTCGCTTCGGCAGCTTCGGCGGCGCGCCTAAGCCGCTCGCGGCTATTCGATAGGTGCATGCGCATGGCCGCGCGCGCGCCTTCCGCATCGTGTCGGTTGATCGCTTCGAGTATGCTTTCGTGTTCAAGGTTGACTAGCGACAGGTACGCGCTCGGCTCCGCATGCGCGATACTCGCCGAGTCGAGCCGGTTACGCGGGATCAACGCGCGACCCATCTGCGTGAGGATGTCGACAAAATACTGATTGCCGGTCGCACGCGCCACCGAGATATGAAACTGCAGATCGGCCTCGACGCTGTCGCGCCCGTTGTTACGGGTTGCGTCGATCGCATCGAGTGCGGCGCGCATGCGTGTGAGGTCTTCCGGTTTGGCCCGCTGAGCCGCGAGACCGGCGCATTCAGTTTCGAGACTGATGCGCAGTTCAAGCACCGATAACACGTCGCGCAAGGTGGTGGCGGGCACGATTTCGATCCCGAGCCTTTCGCGCGGCGGCTCCAGCACGAAGCTGCCGATGCCGTGTCGCGTCTCGATGATTTTACCCGCCTGCAAGCGTGAAATAGCCTCGCGGATGACCGTGCGGCTCACGCTCAGGGTGACCATCAGCTGCGATTCGGTCGGTAGCTTGTCGCCGGGCTTCAAGGCGCTCGAAGCAATTTGCTCGCTAACGTAGCTGACGACAAACTCGGCGAGATTCCGTGCGCGTCGTGGCGGTGCTGCGGAAGCCAGTGGTGTAGCCATCGAAGACACCCTTAAATCGAATGGTTGCGGATATTGCCTAGTTTTTATTATACCGTTGTCTGATGACTTGTTTATGCGCGCCAGCCATCCATTTTGAAGTCAGCGCCTTGGTGAGCCGCTTCAAGCAGAAACTAGAGTAGTTATACTACTTTTTTGGGTGTCTGGGGACGTACGACAACTGCGGGGGCGGAGTGGCCGCGTGCTAGCGCTGGCTCGGTGACAAACGCCCGGCGACGTTTTCCGTCCCGGGCGTTGACGATGTGCCGCACGGCGTGCGGCACAAGCGTGTTTGGCTGTGCAGTGCTTACTGTGCGCCAAGCTTTTTGATGAGTACGTCGAGTTGGCTCATTTCTTCATCGGTCAGGTCGGTCAGCGGGGCGCGTACCGGGCCCGCGCTATGTCCGACTAATTTCGCGCCAGCCTTGACGATACTGACCGCATAGCCTGCACGGCGGTTGCGGATCGCCAGATAGGGCAGGAAGAATTCGTCGAGCAGCTTGCCCGTGGTCGCGTGATCGTCCGAGGCGATCGCGCGGTAGAAATCCATTGCCGTCTTCGGGATAAAGTTGAACACTGCCGACGAATAGACGGGTACGCCCAGCGCCTTGTAGGCCGCGGCATAGACTTCCGCGGTCGGCAGGCCGCCGAGATAAGAGAAGCGGTCGCCCATGCGGCGGCGGATTGTGACCATATTTTCGATTTCGCCGACACCGTCTTTGAAGCCGATCAGATTGGGACAGCGCTCGGCCAAGCGTTCCAACATATCGGCGTTAAGCTTGGAATTCGCGCGGTTATAGATAATCACGCCCATATTCGGTACCGATTTGCACACCTCTTCGGCGTGTGCTGCGATGCCTTCCTGGCACGCTTCGGTCAGGTAGTGCGGCATCAGCAGAATGCCGTTCGCGCCGAGACGCTGCGCTTCCTGGGCATAGGCGATCGCCACCCGCGTTGGGCCGCCGGCGCCGGCAAGGATCGGCACTTTGCCTTGGCAGACATCCATCGCGGTACGGACCACGTTGGAATAATCGTCGTGTGTCAGCGAAAAGAATTCGCCCGTGCCGCCGGCGACGAATAGGGCTGTGGCGCCATAAGGGGCGAGCCATTCAAGGCGCTGTGCATAAGTGTCGGCACGAAACTCGCCTTGTTCGTCGAAGTCGGTAATAGGAAAGGACAGAAGGCCTTCCGAAACGATCTGCTTGAGTTCTTGCGGTGTCGTCATGATGGGTATCCTGGGGCTCCGAGTTTAGGGGTAAGAAGCTTATACGTCATCGTACAACAAGAAATTATCTGATTCAATCAAGAATTTGGGCTCAAACCCAGCATCTAGGGTAAATACTGACGTCATCGCAGATGCCTATGTTATAGGATGACGTATGAATTACTGCTGTCGCTGCTGCGGCAGCGCCATAAGGATCGATGTCATGGAGCTTTCCCCCCTTTATATTCGCGTGCACCCGAATGACAACGTCGCGATCGTCGTCAACGACGGCGGCTTGGGTGAGGGCGCAGTATTTCCCGACGGCCTTGAATTGCGCGAGCGTGTGCCGCAAGGCCATAAAGTTGCGCTGCGCGATCTCGCGGCAGGGGACGCCGTAATTCGCTATAACGTGGTGATCGGTTATGCCCTGAAGTCCTTGGGCAAAGGCAGTTGGATCAACGAACACGTGATCCGCATGCCGAGCCCGCCCGGACTAGAAGATTTGCCGATTGCCACCATCCAAGCGCCGGATATGCCGCCGCTTGAGGGCTTTAGCTTCGAGGGCTATCGCAATGCCGACGGTTCGGTCGGCTCGCGCAATATTCTGGCGATCACCACTACCGTGCAATGTGTGGCCGACGTGGTGGCGCACGCCGTGACGCGGATCAAAGCCGAGTTGTTGCCGAACTACCCTCATGTCGACGACGTGGTCGGACTGGGTCATACCTATGGTTGCGGCGTCGCCATCGATGCGCCCGATGCCATGGTGCCGATTCGCACCGTGCGCAATATTAGTTTGAACCCGAACTTCGGCGGCGAGGTGATGATGGTCAGCCTGGGCTGCGAGAAGTTGCAGCCCGAGCGTTTAATGCCGCCCGGCACGATCCCCATTACTACTGCGGCGAATCTCGTCGAAGTGGCCGACATCGGCGACGTCGAGGCCGATCTGAACGGCGGCGTGGTGGTGCTTCAGGACGATGCGCACGTCGGTTTTCAGTCGATGATCGAGTCGATTATGCGCATGGCCGACGGCCATCTGAAGCGGCTCAACAAGCGCCGTCGTGAGACCTGTCCGGCAGCCGACCTGGTCATCGGTGTGCAATGCGGCGGCAGTGACGCATTTTCCGGTTTGACTGCGAATCCGGCGGTGGGCTTTGCCACCGACTTGCTGGTGCGGGCCGGCGCGACGGTGATGTTTTCCGAAGTTACCGAAGTGCGCGACGGTGTCGATCAATTGACGGCGCGTGCGGCCAACCCGGAGGTCGCACAAGCAATCATCCGCGAGATGCAATGGTATGACGATTACCTAAAGCGCGGCGGCGCTGACCGTAGCGCCAACACCACCCCGGGCAACAAGAAGGGCGGTTTGTCGAACATTGTTGAAAAAGCGATGGGCTCGATTATCAAATCGGGTAACTCGGCGATCTCGGGCGTGCTGTCTCCCGGGGAAAAGGTCAAACAAAAAGGCCTGATTTACGCGGCAACGCCGGCCAGCGATTTTATTTGCGGCACCTTGCAAGTTGCCGCAGGCATCAATCTGCACGTCTTCACGACCGGCCGCGGCACGCCGTATAGTTTGGCGGAAGTGCCCGTCATCAAGGTTGCGACGCGCACGGATCTGGCCCGCCGCTGGTTTGACTTGATGGATATCGACGCCGGCACGATTGCAACCGGCGACGCGACCATCGAAGACGTGGGTTGGGCGCTGTTCCGCCTGATGCTTGAGGTGGCCAGCGGCCGTCAGCAAACCTGCGCGGAGAAACTCAAACTGCACAATGCGCTGACGCTATTCAATCCGGCGCCTGTGACCTGATAACACACCTCCCACGAGTCGATGGCCAAGGCGCCGGAAGTGCGGCTTAAAGCGCCGCGGCGGTCACCGATATTTCGACCAGCAGGTCGGCGTGCGCCAGCTTGGACTCGACGGTCGCGCGCGTCGGCGCGCAGTCGGGCGCAACCCAGGCATCCCACACCGCGTTCATGCTGGCGAAATCGGCATCGATGTCCTTCAGCCAGATCTGGGCGGTTAGCAGACGTGTCTTATCGACACCTGCATCGGCCAAAAAGCCGTCGATCTTGGCGAGTACTTGACGGGTCTGGCCCGCTGCGTTTTCGCTACGATCGGCCGCGGTCTGGCCGCCAATAAAGACCATGCCGTTGTACACCACCACGCGGCTCATGCGGGTGCTCGGGTGGAGTCGTTTGATATCGCTCATAGCATTTCCAGTCAAAGTGAGGCAAAAGAGAAGGCCGGGTCACGGCTTCATGACCCGGTTTAAGTGTCGGACGCGTCCCGCACTATTTCGGAAAGTCGGCGCGCGGCAGCGCCGAGCCGTCGGTCGAAGGGACGGCCACGGCCAGTTCGCCCATGGTGACCGGCTTGATCGGCGGGCGGATTCGATAATAACCGACTTCGGGTACCGGTTTGCCTTGGATCTCGGCCAGCAATTCGGCAACGGTGATGCCGCAGAAGCGCCCTTGGCAGGGGCCCATGCCGCAACGCGAAAACGACTTTGTCTGGTTCGGACCGACACAGCCCAGCTTGGCCATGGCGCGAATGTCGCCAGCCGTGACTTCTTCGCAGCGGCACACGATGGTGTCGTCATTGGCCGGGCGCCGGAAGCCATCCGCCGGTCGATAGAGCGCATCGAGGAACGGTCGGATCGCATGGTGTTTGGCCAGTTGGGTGCGCAAGGCACGCGCGGCCGCATCCCGTGTGGCCGCATCGAGCTTGCCGAGGTGGGCCGCCACCTGTAGCGCGGCCAGCCGGCCCGAAGGCTCGGCCGCCAATGCGCCGGCGATACCGCCGCCATCGCCCGCCACGAAAATATCGGCAACGCTGGTTTCACCCCAATGGTCCAGGCGCGGGCGCCAGCACAATTGCGCTTCGTCCCAGACATGATCGCAGCCGATCGAGCGCGTGATTTGCGTATTTGGAATCACGCCTTGATGCAGCAATACCAGCGAAGTCTCGATGCGCTTGACGTGCCCGTCCACGGTATATTCGACCGCCTCGGCGTGTTGCTGGCCGACGATCCTGAGCGCTTCGACATGCTTGATATGGTCCACGCCCGCGCGTCGAATCGCGCTTAGCAACTGCCAGCCTTTGAGCAGATAGGCCGGCGAGCGCAGTGCGCCAGCCACATGGCTTAGCGCTGCGCGATAACTGCCGCGCTCGGCTGTCTCGAGTATCGCGCGTATGCCGACACCGGCCCGTATTAATTGCCATGCGAACAAATACAGCAGGGGGCCGCAACCGGCCAGCACCACGGGTGACTGCGGCGCCATCGCGGAGGCCTTCAACAGCGTCTGGGCCGCACCGACACCCATTACGCCGGGCAGTGTCCAGCCCGGTACCGGAAACGGACGCTCCTGGGCGCCGCCGGCCAGTACGATGGCCCGTGCGGCGATTTGCAGCGTGCCGCCCGCGACGTCCTGGTGGGTCACGCTGACGCGCTTGTCCTGGCCGATCTGCCAGGCCAGCGTCTGCGGCCAATAGGCGATGCCGCTGCGTTCAAAATCGTCGACCAGCGCTCGACCGCGCAGGTAATCGGCGCCAAGCACGCTCGGATCGGCCAAGGGCGAATGGCTGACACTGCGATAAATTTGGCCGCCGGGAAAGGCGTTTTCATCGAGCACCAGCGTCTCCAAGCCACGGGCTTGCGCTTCGAGGCCGGCTGCGATGCCGGCCGGACCCGCGCCGATAACCAGCAAATCCACCTGTTTGCTTGTCATGCGATGCTCCTCGCGCCCTGCATGCGGCGTACGCGCATGCCGTCTTGCACGGTTGTCATGCAGCCTTGCCGATTCGGCACGCCGTCGATTTCCACCAGGCAGTCGAAGCACACGCCCATCATGCAAAATGGCGCGCGCTTGGCACCGCTTACGACGGTCGTGCGGCAAGCGGGCGAACCGTTGGCCAGCAGCGCCGCGGCGACGTTCAGGCTACGCGGCACCTGATAGGGCGTGTCGTCGATAAAAATACGCACGGTGCCGTCAGTTACGCGCGGCAGTGTCTTAAACAGCGAATCGTTTTGCATAGAACGGGTCCAGAAGAGTGGGGCGATCCGCGCCGAGAATCCATGGCACGATGGTTTCGCAATGAGCGGCGGCCAGCGTCACGCCGCTGTGGCAAGTGGCCAGGAAAGCGCCGGGGTGGGTCGTCGATTCCTCGTAGATCGGCAAGCCGTCCGGCGTCATCACGCGCAATGCGCCCCAGGCGCGTACCAGGCGCACGTTCTTCAGAATCGGGAACGGCGCGATGGCGCGGCGCGCGATATCGGCGAGTACATCCGGCGTGACATTATCGTTAAAGCCCACGTCTTCGGCCGAGTCGCCCACCATCACCGAGCCTTCGAGGGTTTGACGCACGTAAATGGTTGGGTAGGCCAGAAAGGGCCGGACTCGCTCGGTCACCATGATCTGCCCGCGCAAGGGCTTGACGGGCGCCGATAGTCCGACCATCGGCGCGAGCGTTCGATTGCCCAGGCCCGCCGCCAACACCACGCGAGCGGCGTGCAGCGTGTTGTCGCCGACGGTCAAACGGAATGCCCCACCCTGCGAGCTAATGTTGCTGACCCCGGCGTTGGGCGCATATTCGCCGCCGGCTTGTTCGTAAGCGGCAAACAAGGCGCGCAGCGTATAGAGCGGATTGACATGCCCATCGTTGGGTGAATAAATCGCGCCCGCGACATCGGCGCCGATAGCGGGCAGGCGCTCGGCCAGGGCGCTGCGGTCCAGCACTTGATACTTCAAGCGCGGCTCAGCCTCAAACAAACCCTGCATGGTGGCCGCTTTGGTCGCGAGCTCATCGGGCTGCAAGGCGAGGTTGAAACCGCCGGGGCGCTGGAAGCCGACAGATACGCCAGTGCGAGATTCCAGATCGTCCGAGAACCCTTGCCAGGCATCGGCGGAATGCAGCGACCAGCGCGCGTAGTGGAGACATTTCGTGCCCTTGCCCTGGACCCACACCAGACCGAAATTGCCGCGTGCGGCGCGCAGCGCATTGTCCTCGCCATCGCAAACGATCACTTTTTGGCCGCGCTTGGCGAGCCCGAAGGCGATCGCCATACCGACCAAGCCGCCACCTACTACGGCGACATCGTAGTCCGACGTATTGAAGTTTTTTTGCATTTAATGGTTTCCTACCAACACTTTGTTAAGTCCGTAGACTCGGTCCAGCACCAGCATCGCCACCAGGGTCAGCGCGATAATCGCGGTGGACACGGCCGCCACCATCGGATCGACCGTTTCGGCCATGCTCATGTAAATGCGTACCGGCAGCGTGATCGTGGCCGGCGCCGCGACGAAGATGGTGGCGGTCAATTCATCGAAGCTATTGATGAAGGCCAGCACCCAGCCGCCCACCAAACCCGGCACAATCATCGGCAGGGTGATGCGGCGAAAAGTGGTCCAGCGTCCGGCGCCCAGCGAGCGTGCCGCACGTTCCGCATCGTCCGCCTGGCCCGCGAATGCGGCCATGATGAGTCGCAACGCGTAGGGGAAGATCAACAAGGCATGGCACGCCACCAGGCTGGTGAACGAGCCGCCCATATTGATCAGCGTGAATAATCTGAGGAAGGCGATACCCAGCACCACCGGCGGAATCATCAGCGGCGAGAGTAGAAAAGCATGGATGGCGTCGCGGCCCGGAAAGCGGTAGCGCGCCAGACCCATCGCCGCCGGCAGCGCAAGTGCCGAACTCAGCGTTGCCGAGAACACGCCGAGCAACATGCTGGTCTTGAACGCCGAGGTAAAATCGTCGTCGCCCCACAGCGCAACGAACCAGCGCAGCGAAAAATGCCGCGTCGGAATCGACAGAAAATCGTTGGGCGTGAAGGCGACCAGGCACACCACGACGAGTGGCGCCAGGATGAATACCATAAACAGCAGATGAAATAGCAGTGCGGCTGCGCCGTTGCGATCGTTATTTTTCATGGTGCTTACCCGAGACGTCGTGTGAAGCGTCTTTCGACGGCGCGGTTATAGCCGACGATAATCGCCACGTTGAGGAGCAGCAGGACTATCGCGATGGCTGCGCCGAGCGGCCAGTTGAGTGTGCCGAGGAATTCGTCGTACGCGGTGGTGGCCACAACTTTCAGGCGTCGCCCACCGATCAGCGCGGGCGTGGCGAATGCGCTCGCCGTCAAGGCGAACACAATCAAGCTGCCCGAGAGTATGCCCGGCGTGATTTGCGGCAGCACCACACGCCACATCACTTTGAAGCGACCGGCGCCCAGCGAGCGCGCGGCCTGACTCACTGCGGGGTCGAGCCGCGTCAGCGAGGTCCATACCGACAACACCATCAACGGCACGAGGACATGCACCATCGCAATCGTCACGGCGCCGAAGGTAAAGATCATCTGCAAGGGATGATCGATGATGCCAAGCTTGAGCAACAAAGCATTGATCACACCTTCGCGACCCAGCAGGATAGACCAGCCTAGTGTGCGCACCACCACCGAGATCAGCAGCGGACCCAGAATCATCACCAGGCACAGCGAGCGCCAGGGGTCGCGCATGCGAAACAGGAAATACGCTTCGGGCACGCCGATCAGGACGCATAGCACGGTGACCAGCAGCGACAAGACAAAGGTGCGCAGGAAAATTGTGTAGTAGTACGGATCGCTGAGAACTGCGGCGTAGTTATGTAAGGACCGACTATCCAGAATCCCGCCGAGATTGGCATCGAAGCCCTGCAAGCTGAGTATGAAGGTCAGCAACAGCGGCACTGCCAGCAGTAGGCCGAAAAACAGCGTGGCGGGAGCGGTCAGCGACCAGCCGGCAGCGCGGGTGCTGGTGGTAGGTGAGGTGCTCATACGCCCTCCCGCACCGGACGCAGGGCATCGTCGGCCCAGTCCAGGCCAACCGCATCGCCGTCGGCGGCAGCTGCGCAGCCGTCATTGGTCAGCAACACACGCAGTGGGCCGAGGCCCGTGTCGATATTGAGCACCCAGTGATCACCGTGGAAGGTGCGTTGCCCGACTCGGCCGGATAGACGCCCGGACCCTGCATGCGTTAGGCGAATGCGTTCGGGCCGCAGTGAGAATAGCGCGGCGCCCGCGGCCGTGATCCCGGCCGGTAAGGCGAAACAAGTGCCGTTGGCGCTCAGCACCGGGCCCTCGACGCGCAGTTCGATGTGCCCGCTGAGCAGGTTGGTCTGGCCGATGAAATGCGCCGCGAATGCTTGTTGCGGATCTTCATAGACGGCATGCGGTGTATCGATACGCACGATGCTGCCGCGATTGAGCAACACCACGCGATCGCTGATGGCCAGCGCTTCGGCCTGATCGTGCGTGACCATCAAGGTGGTGGTGCCGACTTTGCGTTGGATCGCGCGCAACTCATCTTGCATCTCTTCGCGCAACTTCGCGTCCAGATTCGACAGCGGTTCGTCGAGCAGCAGCAAGGGCGGCGCGATCACCAGTGCGCGCGCCAGCGCCACGCGCTGACGCTGACCGCCCGACAATTCGCGCGGATAACGCTTGGCATGTTGACCCAAGTGCACCAGCTCAAGCGCATTGCGCACACGCCGTTCGCGCTCGCCGCTATCGACGCGGCGCATATCCAGGCCGAACGCGATATTCTGCGTCACTGTCATATGCGGAAACAGTGCATAGCTTTGAAACACGATGCCCAGGCCGCGTTTCTCCGGCGGAATCGGCGTCAGGTCGCGGCCCTCAAGCAGAATGCGGCCGGCGCTCGGCTCGGCAAACCCGGCGATCATCTGCAAGGTGGTGGTCTTGCCGCAACCGGACGGACCCAGCAGGGAAACGAACTCGCCTTGAGCGATCGACAGATCGATGCCGTCGACCGCGGTGGTTTCGCCGAACCGTTTGCACAGATTTTCCAGACGTAGATAAGTCATAGTGCCAGTGCCGTAGTGCTCGCAGGGGAGCGGGAAACTGCTCGAATGGTTCTTGCTCTCGGGGTTATTGCTCTATCTCGCGGTTCCAGCGTTGCGTCCAGTCCGCGCGCTTGAGGTTCACCACATCCCAGTCCACTCGAATAAGCTTGCCGATTGCGTCCGGGTTCGGTACCCGAGCGGCGACCTCGGGCGACAACTGAGTCTTGCGATTGGCGGGCGCCACGCCTTGGCTGTCGGCCAGCAGCGCCTGCACCGGCGGCGACAACAGGTATTGCACGAACTTCTGGGCCAGCGCCTCGTTAGCCGACTTGTCGACCACGCATACCCCCATGCCCAGCGCCACAGCGCCCTCTTTCGGATAGACGAATTCGACCGGAATACCTTGTTGGCGCAATGCCTGGACGCGGCCGTTGCCCCATACCGCCAGCGCGATTTCATCGTCCTGGAACAGTTCGGCAATCTTGCCCGGCGACGGATCGAAGGACAGGACATTCGGCGCGATCGATTTTTCCATCACGTTAAAGCCCGGGTCGATGTTCGTGTCGCTGCCGCCGTTGATCTGCGCTTCGACCAGCAAAGCGTGCAGCCCGTAGGTGTTTTTGATGCTCGGCATCACCATGCGGCCTTTGTACTTCGGATCGGATAGATCTTTCCAGGAAGTCGGCGGCGCCCAGCCCCGGGTTTTGAACAAGCGCGTGTTATAGGCAATGCCGGTGGCAATCAGCCCGACCGCCACGGCGTTATTGTTCTTGAAGCGGGCGATGTCGTAGAGATCCTGATAGACCGGCGCATCGGCCAGCTTGCCGCAAAACCCCAACTGGATAGCCTGGTACATCGGACCGTCGTCAAGGAAGGCCACATCCATGCCGGCCTTGCCCTTTTGCGCTTGCAGCTTGGCCAGCGTGGTGGTGGAGTCGCCTGGCACGACCACGACTTTTGCGCCGCCATTGGCTTGCGAGAATGCCGGAATCACATCTTTGCGCAGCATTTGCTCGAACGAGCCGCCATAGGCGCCGACGTAGAGCGTGGGCTCATCGGCGCCGGCTGTACTGAGGGACAGGACTATCGCTGCGGCCGCCAGACCGAGCTTGCGTAGCGTGGGAAGCAATCCCGGAGTGGGCAATACCGTCATCGTGATCTCCTTGTCGAGCAATGTTATAAGCCGAAAACAGAAATAAATTCACGTCAGTGCAGGGTGTTACACAGGATCGCTTCCACAAAAAGGCAAGTCAAATCAGATTTTTTTGGTTATCTATACGCAAACGTTATAGGAGGGGTAGGATAAGGGCCATGAAGATCCGACAAATTGAAGCGTTTCGCGCGCTCATTCTTCGCCAGACCGTGACGGGTGCCGCTCAAATGCTGCACGTGTCGCAGCCGGCGGTTACACGTTTAATCAACGACCTTGAAAGCAGTGTCGGGTTTGCGCTATTCGAGCGCGCCAACGGTCGCTTGCATCCGACGCCGGAGGGCTTGGTGCTATTTGAGGAGGTGGAGCGATCGTTTGCCGGGATGGACCGCATCGCTCAAACCGCCGTGCAGATCAAATCGCTGCAGCGCGGCTCGCTGCATATTGCCGGGGCGCCTGCGATCGCCCTGGAGTTCCTGCCGCAGACACTGACCGGCTTTATGCGCGAGCATCCCGGCATCAACAGCGCGCTGGTGATCCACAGTTCCAGTACCGTGGTCGACCTGGTCGTGGGCCGGCGTTGCGATGTGGGTTTTATTGCGCATCCGCTGACGCACCCGGCAGTGCGGATCGAACGCATCTACCGCGCGCCCTTGCAATGCATCCTGCCGCTGGGCCATCGCCTCGCCGAGCGTGCGACGATTACCCCGGAAGATTTGCGCGGTGAGTCTTTCATTTCAATGCCGAAGGAATTCGAGAACCGCGGCAGCATCGACCGGCTGTTTGCCGAGCGGCGTATCGATCGGATCATGACATCGGAGTCGCAACTGTCGCATGCGGTGAGCGTGCTGGTGCAGCACGGCGCCGGGGTTGCGCTGATCGATCCGATTACCGCGCACTACGCGGCTGGGCGCGTGCTGGTGAAACCGTTTGTGCCGGCCATCAACGCGGAATTTGCTGTGGTGTTGTCGAACCAGCATCCGCCGTCGCAACTGGCTCAGGCATTTGTGGCGTATGCGAAGGGGTGTATGGGGGAGACGTTTTTGGTGGGGGTGGGGGCGGATGTTTGAGACGGGTGGATTGACGTAGGGGGCGGCTCACGAAAACGCCCGCCGATTTCCTCAAGCTTGGCCTCGGTAGAGGGCCGCATGCTAACGATCGCGGCTAGTCTTTTACCAATGCCCGATACTTTGCTTCGAGTCTGTCAAATGCTTTCCATTGGGCTTGGCTTTACGAATGGCAAGGTCGGTTAGAGGCATGAATTTTCCAAGCTTGGGGGTTTTCTATTTTGGGTTTTTTTAAAAACCCCCAGCGAGACCCCCAGATGGGGGTCGCAGGTGCTGGGAGTTGTTTGTAGAAGTTTGCATGAAAAAACCCCGAAAGGCCAAGCCTGACGGGGTTTTTTTGAATTCGGTTGCGTCCAATGGGAGCTTTTCTGGTCCCCCTGACAGGAATCGAACCTGTATCTAGCGCTTAGGAGGCACTTGTTCTATCCATTGAACTACAGGGAGGGCCGTAGCGGCAGGCTACCGGAAACGGGCAGCTACCACGAGTTGGAGTATAACAAAGACGGATGGGTTCGAGGTAATCGCGATGGCCGAATCAGCCCTAGTGTAGGGTTTGCGATGTCCGAGTGTACTGTCAATCTAAGTTTGGAGTGGCGTTCCAGCACATCGCATTGTTACTTGGACTGAAAATTTCGGGCGCGTTTGGTATCGCACGACCAGCGTTGCATTATTTAATGCCGGAGGATTGACCATGAAAATCAGCGACTTGAAAGAATTCGACGCATCTGAAATGCTCGACGACGAAGAAACGATTTGTCACTATCTAACTGCGGCTTTCGAAGACGGCGATCCGAGCATGATCCAGATGGCGCTTGGCGCGGTCCTGCGAAGGTCTGCGCCGTCGTGAAAATGGCCCAATTGGGCAAAACACGCTGTAGTGCCTGCGTAGCAAGTCATGGAGGCTAAGACATCCGATACGAATGCGAAGATCCACGTCTATACATTAACATATGGCATGCACCCTCCACGCCTGGGCGCGCCAACCCTGTGGTGTGCGGATTGTGACGATGCAAAGGACAAACAGTGACCGAACCGAAAATTGAACACTCCCTCTTTCCTTCGGAAGAGTATGTGCAACGCGTTACAAGCTTTTTGACTGAGGCAAAAGGTTGGTGCAAGAAACGTGGCTTGGCAGTCAAAGACGACGTTGTAAAGCGTCGAGAGGAGCGAATGGCCGAATATGAGGCGCCGAGCCTTAAAATATCAAAGGACGGCGTGTCAGTTGCGGAGATCGTGCCTATTGGGTCAAAGATCATTGCTGCGCACGGACGCGTTGACCTGATTGGTCGAGTGACGAGACATGCGTTCCTTTTCTACGTGGGGAAAGGTCCTGTGGTTTCGCTGCAGACCAGCATTGGTAAGGAAGCCACAAGTTCGTCATCAGCACCCATGCTTTCAGGCGTTGACGGAGATGGTTGGTATTGGATTGAGGCCAAAGTCCGTCAGGCAAAGCGTGTTGATGAAAGTCTGTTTATTGACCTGCTTACGGATGTTTCCGACTATGAATTCTGATAATCCGCTCGATTCAGTCTACAAGGCCTTCTCTGTGGCGAGCGATTGCTTCAAGGTTGCTACGCGCACGATTGAAATCCAGCATGAGGGACTCATTCGTCGTACCCAGTTCATCGGTGCAACTCCCGAAGAAGCGAATACGGTCCTTGAGGATGCTGCAAAACAGGCTGCAGATCTTGCCATTTTGGCGTTGTTTGCCACATTCGAGCGATTTGTCATTGAGCATCTGCAGGCAGCGAACCGTTTGCTCGCTGCGGGATATCCGCGGCAGTACTCTACCAAGCTGGCAAAGAAGTTCGAAGGAGTTGTCGAGTACTGGAAGTTCGGTGAGATTCTCGATCTCTTCAAAGGCGAAGTTGACCCAGATCTCATCGGACAGGTGAAGCAAATTAAGCAATATCGAGATTGGATAGCTCATCAAAATCCGAGCAAACAAACCCCGTCGCCAGCTACGCCTGAGACGGTCTTCGGCGTCTTAACCAAAATGATCGAGCAAATCCGATTGACTCATACGTCTCCCACGGAAACGGTTGACGCCGCTGCCCTGGCGCCAACTTAATAGATGCAGCGAGTCCGCTGGAAAGAAGCTCAAACGTAAGCATAGGTGGGTGCTGCATACGCAAGCGTTAGCGATGGAGAACGTAACAGACCTCAGATGCGAATCGAAAGTGATCTGAGAGTTCGCTCCCGTGCAAAGCGGTAAATTATCCTGCTCAATCACGCCCAAACCGACCCAATCAGGCAAAACCCGCATAACTCCAGACGGCTGTCACGTGGGACCCAGTACAATAGGCGTTTTATTCGAGCATAGCCGACATGTCGCTGTTTTCCTTTTCGAACGCACAACTCGCGTTTGGCCACGTAGCCTTGCTGGACCGCGCTGATTTCTCGATCGAAGCCGGCGAGCGGGTGGGTTTGATTGGCCGTAATGGGGCCGGTAAGTCGTCCCTGCTTAAAATTGTGGCAGGTTTGTCGCGTCCGGACGACGGGTTGATTACACGCCAACAAGACCTGACCACGGTCTACGTCCCCCAGGAGCCGGTTTTCGAGCCCGAGCATACGGTGTTCGACGTGGTGGCCTCGGGCCTGACCGCGGTCAGCGCCTTGGTGGCCGAATACGAGGCGGTGGTTCACGAGCTGGCCGATGCGCCCGAAGGCGAGCGGCACGATGAATTGCTGGGCCATTTGAATACCT
>Ga0302178_10000125_pt1 | contig 68066 bp, 54 predicted proteins | sample I_Palsa_E1_3_FD_198790 | JGI IMG/M metagenome (GOLD analysis project Ga0302178, IMG submission 198790) | Peat permafrost microbial communities from Stordalen Mire near Abisko, Sweden - I_Palsa_E1_3 | ecosystem: Environmental > Terrestrial > Soil > Palsa > Peat permafrost | place: Sweden...
GTGGTGCCGGCCTCAGCCATGACGATTCTCGGCTTCAATGCGCGCGTCGCGATCGCGCGCCGAACGGGTATCCACCTCGACCGTCACCGACAGGCCCGGCAGCAGCACGCTGCGCGTTTCAGGGCCGGTATCGACACGCACCCGCACGGGCACGCGCTGCACGATCTTGGTGAAGTTGCCGGTGGCGTTCTCGGGCGGCAGCAGGGCGAACTGCGACCCGGTGCCCGGCGCGAAACTGTCGACCGTGCCGTGCAGGTCGGCACCCGGCAGCGCGTCCACGTGCAGCGTCACGGGCTGGCCGATGCGCATGCGGCCGATCTGCGTTTCCTTGAAATTCGCCTCGATATAGCTGCTTTGTACCGGCACCACCGTGAGCATGCGGGTGCCCGGCTGCACATACTGGCCGACCCGCACGGTGCGGTCGCCGACATTGCCGGCCAGGGCGCTGCGCACCACGGTGTTGTCCAGGTCCAGGCGCGACTGCTGCGCGCTGGCCTTGGCCGCTTCCAATTGGGCGCGCGCCTGGGCGATCTGCGCGGTGGTGGCGGCGATCTGCGTCTGGGCCGATGCCACGGCCGCGAGATTGGCCGCCAGTGTGGCCTGCGCCTGGTCGCGTGTGCTGGTGAGCTCGGACAATCGTTCGCTGGTCTCGGCGCCGGTGGCGGCCAGGGGCGCGTAACGCTGCACTTCGTCGCGCGCATGCTGGGCGCTGACCCGTGCCACCTGGGCCTGGGCCTGCGCTTGCGCGATGTTGGCGTGCTGTTGCAGGATGTCGGCCTGGGCGCGCTGGATGTCGGCGGCGCGTGCGTCGATGGTGGCCAGCGCCTGGTCGAGCGCTACCTGGTATTGACGCGTGTCGAGCCGCACCAGCGGCGCGCCGGCTTGCACCGATTGGTTGTCGGCCACGTAGACATCGGTCACATAGCCGCTGACCTTGGGCGCCACGGTGACGCTGTCGGCTTGCAGATAAGCGTCGTCGGTGCTTTCGATAAAACGGCCCACGGTCCACCAGCGTATGCCCCACAGCACCGCGGCGATCAACGCCAGCAGTCCGATTGCGATCATAATGAGGCGGCGGTTGCCCAAACGCTTGGCGGGTGGGGCGGAAACATTCTGCGGCACTCCTTGCGGAGGCACTCCTACCGTTGTTGACATTGATGCGATCCAATTTATAGCGATTGGAACAATTATTCCAGTTGCTATAATTATGTCAAGTGATATATATTTTGTAGGGTTAATCGAGAGGGACATATGAATCAGCCCAAACCACTGCGGCGCCCATTGGCGGGAGGTTATGCGCGCGGCGACGAGACGCGCTTGCGGATCACGGAAGCGGCCATCGAATTGTTCGGCGAATATGGCTTCGACGGCGCATCGACCCGGGACATCGCGGCGCGGGCGGGGGTGAATGCGCCCGCATTGCAGTACTACTTCGAGAACAAGGAGGGCGTGCTGCGCGCCTGCGCGGAACATATCGCCGACAGAGCGTGGTCGTCTTTCGCCCCGGCGGTCGCGCGCGCCAATGAGTTGTTGAGCGGCAAGGCCGGGATAGCGGAGCTGAGCGACGCCTTCCTGCACATTCTGGATACCATGGCGGACCACATGTTCGCCAAGTCATGCGGGCTCAACCACCGCTTGTTTTTTGCGCGTGAACAGGCCGCCGGGCAGGAACACGGCATTGCCTCGGAGATCCTCACGCGGCGCGTGCGCCAACCGCTAAATGAAGTCGGCGCGCAACTGCTGGGGCGCATTACGGGCACCCCGTCCGACGATCCGATGACGCGCATCCGCACGCTCACCTTGTATGGGCAATTGCTGATCTTTCACGTGGCGCAGCGCACCTCCTTCACCATGCTGGGCTGGAAAGAGATCGATGCGGAAAAAGGCGAAATGCTCAAGGCCGCCATGCGCGAGCAAACGCGCATCCTGCTGGAACATTGGAGTCGTGAGCATATGGCGCGTGAGGCCGAGGCCCGCGAGTGCCAAGCTCACGCGCCGGTGCATGCGGTGCACCGGAGCACCGGGTCGACCCGCGTGAAATCGCGCGCGGCGCGCCCGGCCTGAGGCCGGGCGTCGGGCGCTGCGCGGTCGGGCGGTCTGGAGATGGAGCCGGACTGCTTCGAGCCGCGTCGGCGCGGGCGCGCTTTTAAATGTCGCCGCTCGCCTGCGACGGCAGCGCCATCAAACGCCGATCGGTTGAACCGTGCGGCTACGCAGGCTGAAAGCGATGATGGCGGAGATCAACATCGTGGCGCTCACGAAATACAATCCGAGCGAGAAGTCGCCGCTGATGCCACGCAATTTTCCGATTACCATGGGGCCGAAAGTGCCTCCGATCAGGCTTCCCATCGCGTTGATGATGGCAATCCCGGCAGCCGCGGCCGATCCGGAGAGGAACAGCGTTGGCATGCTCCACAGAGGCGGTTTAGCAGCATTCACCCCAAAATTCGCGATAGACAAGCCCACAATGAGCAGTACGATTGTGCTCGCCTGTCCAGCCAGCAACATGCCGATAGCCCCCGCAAAGCAGGCGATTGCAACATGTTTTCGGCGTTCGCCGGTTTTGTCGGAGCTCCTGGCCCATAAAATCATGCCGACAACGGCAATCAAATTGGGCAGGGCATTAATCACACCCAGTTCGAAATAAGAGTAGCCAAAGCGGCTCATCATCATCGGCGCCCAAATCCCTATGGCGTAAAGTCCCGTGGAGGTACCTGCATAGGTGAGGGACAGCATCAGTACCCGTGGATTCTTGATCGCATCCCAAACGCTGGTGCTGTCGCTGTCCGGGCGGGCGCGCCGCTCTTGATCCATTGCCGCGTTGAGCCAGCGTTTTTCGTCGTTTTTCAGCCAGCGGGCATCGCTCGGTTTATCGGCCAAATAGAAGAATGCAACGACTCCCAGCACGACGGTCGGGGCCGCTTCCAGGATAAACAGCCATTGCCATCCGTGCAATCCTCGCACGCCTTCCATCCCCATGATGGCGCCTGAGATGGGTGAACCTATCATATTCGATAAAGGGGCGGCCGCCATGAAAATGGCGGTGACGAACGCTCTATGCCGGCTTGGAAACCAGTAGCTCAGATAAAGAATAATCCCGGGAAAAAAACCGGCCTCCGCAAGTCCCAGACCAAAGCGCAGCGCATAAAAGCTGTAGGGGCCGACGGAAAATGCGGTGGCCGCGGACAAGGTACCCCAGACTACCATCAGCAAGGCGATCCATCGACGCGCGCCGACGCGTTGTAGCGCCAGATTCGAAGGCATGCCGCAAACAATGTAGCCGGCAAAAAAAATCCCGGCCCCGATGCCAAACGTCGCGGGGCTCAGCCCAATGTCCCGGTTCATTGTCAGACCCGCAAAGCCTACGTTGACACGGTTCAGAAAACTAAGAAAATAGAGCGCGATGATGAATGGCACGATTCTTCGGAAGGCTTTCCCGATGGTCCGTGTCTCAAGCTCCAAAGTTTCGACGGAAGTGCTGTTAATGGACGCCGGCTCAACCGGCGCAGAATAATTTTCCATGCTTGTCTCCTACGCGGCATAGGTTCGCCACACCGCTGTTCAGGTCTTTGTCAACGCACCATATCTCTGTAGGGTTCGCGTTATAGTTTTGGTTAAAGGACGCTTTGCTCCGGCAGATCGATCTTCATCCAAGGGTGATGCCGAAAATGCTGTTGCTCGAACTGGTCGATTGCATCGCCTTCCTTCAGCGTCAAGCCAATCTGGTCCAGACCCTCAAGAAACATCCGTCTTTGCCGATCAGGCAGCGCAAAAGGGAAGCGCTCGCCGAGGTCTGTCTCGATGCATTGATTGGCCACATCGATCGAGAATGTGCCGGCGTTGTTTGCGCACTTGAGAAGCTGTGCCACCACAGACTCGTCCATGATCAACGCTAATAAGCCGTTGGCAATGGAATTGAAATAGAAGATTTCGCCGAAGCTCGAAGCGATAACAGCTTTGAAGCCGGCCTGCTGCAATCCCCAAACAGCATGCTCGCGACTCGAGCCGCAGCCGAAATTCGATCCGGTGACTAAAATGGTGGCGTTGCGAAACTGCGGATGGTTCAGGACAAAATCCTGCCGCGGTGTAGCCGTTTCGTCGAACCGCATGTCGTGGAAAACGCCTTTGGCGAGCCCCGATTTGTCGATGCCCAGCAAAAATTGCTTGGGCATTATCTGATCCGTATCCAGATTATCGAAAGGCAATGGCGCGGCTATTCCCGTAATGATCGCGGATGGTTTTGCTTCGATCGTTTTGTCGTTAAACATGCTCAAATTCCTTGCGGATGTCGACGATTTTGCCGGCGAGAGCGGCCGCGGCAGCCATCACCGGGCTCATAAGATGAGTGCGTGCGCCGCGTCCTTGCCGCCCTTCAAAGTTCCGGTTGGTGGTCGATGCACATCGCTCGCCGGGCTTCAGCACATCGTCGTTCATGGCCAGGCACATGGAACAGCCGGGTTGGCGCCACTCAAAACCCGCCTCGATGAAGATGGCGGCCAAACCCTCGCGCTCCGCCTGGTCGCGGACTCGACCGGAGCCGGGCACGACCATGGCGCGCACGGACCGTGCGACGGTATGCCCCTCGACCAGCCGAGCGACAGAACGCAGATCCTCGATGCGTGCGTTGGTGCAGGACCCGATAAAAACGTGGTCGATTTTGAGCCCTTCCATACTCATGCCGGCTTCGAGGCCCATATAGTCAAGTGCTTTGGACGCATTCGCGGCAGAGGTGCTCTCGGCAGGACTGGCGGGTATCACATCTGCAATCGAAATGGCCTGGTCGGGGCTGGTACCCCAGGTCACGAAGGGTGCGACATGGGTCGCGTCGAAGGCGTGCTCGATGTCGAATATGGCATCCGCGTCCGAGGCCAGATCGCGCCAGGCGGTAATGGCTTGCGCAAGTTCCGCGGCGGCCAAACCTTTGAGCCGCTTGGCCACGTAGTCGACCGTGGTGTCATCCGGTGCGATCAGCGCGGCGCGCGCGCCTGCTTCGACCGTCATATTGCACACGGTCATGCGTGCCTCCGCCGAGAGTGCGTCGATGGCGGATCCGCAGTATTCAACCGCCATCCCTCGCGCGCCCTGGGCGCTGATCTTGCTGATTACATACAGCACCAGATCCTTGGCGGTGGTGCCGGCCGCCAACTGCCCATCTATACGGATGCGCATGTTTTTGGCGACACGATAGACCAGGGTTTGTGTCGCAAGAACGTGTTCCACTTCCGAGGTACCGATGCCAAAGCCCAAAGCACCCAAGGCACCGTAGGTAGTGGTGTGGCTATCGCCGCAGAGGATCACCATCCCAGGGCGTACCAAGCCTCGTTCGGGGGCCACCACATGCTCGATACCCTGTTCAGGATCGTTCACGTCGAACAAGTGAATGCCATGCTTCAGACAATTTCTGGTGAAGTTCGCGGCCTGACTCGCGGCCGCCTCGATGGTGATGGTGCGGCCCGCCACCGGCCCCGCGCGTGTGGGAATGACATGACTTACCACACCCATTTGCTGCTTGGGCCGGCGCACGCCGACCCCACGCTGGTCCAGCCCGGCGAATGCCTGCGGGCTGGTGTATTCGTTCATGATGTGAAAGTCGGCGTAGAGCACGACGTGCTGCTCGTCGACCCGCGAAACCGTGTGGCTTGCCACCAGTTTTTGATAAAGCGTATTCGGCATGATTTCCTCAATGCATGTCTCGGACCCGCGTGTTTTCAGATTCGCGGCTTTCTTTATGGGTAAACAGTGTAATTCGGTAATCAATGATCGATAATGAATAGATAATTAATCTACTCTGTACTAAAAGTTAATAATGAACGCGATATCCGACTTGGAATTTTTCATCCGTCTGGTCAAGCAGGGAAGCCTGTCCGCGCTGGCAAGAGAGATTGGGGTGACGCCGCCGGCTGTCAGCAAAAAGCTTCTGCTGCTCGAAAAGCGCTTGGGTGTACGACTTCTTACACGTACTACACGCCGAATTGCGATGACCCAGGAAGGAGAAATCTATCTCGCGACGGGATCGCAGTTGCTTGAGCAGATCCAGGAGATGGAGCGTACCGTGTCAAGCAGTCGCGATGTACCGCGCGGGCTGCTGAAGGTGAATGCGACTTTCGGCTTTGGGCGGCGCTATATTGCACCTGCGATTTCGGCATTTCGTCGTAGATATCCGGAGGTCGAGGTCCAGTTGGACTTGACCGACCGCCCGATGAATTTGGCGGAGTCGGCCTTCGATGTCGGCATTCGATTTGGCACTTTGCCCGATCAACGCATGATCGCGCGGATGCTGATCTCGAACCAGCGATGGGTGTGCGCCTCCCCAGACTATTTAGCTCGAGCGGGCATCCCCGCATTACCGTCGGATTTGCGCCAACATGCATGTTTGGTGTTGCGGGAAAATGACTCCGCCTACGGTACCTGGCACTTTACCAAAGGGCGGCGCCAGGAAACCGTGAAGGTGCACGGTGTGTTGAGCAGCAACGACGGCGAAGCCACGTTGAACTGGGCACTGGAAGGCGAGGGTATCTTGGTGCGTTCAAAATGGGACGTGCAGTCTTTTATCGACCGTGGTCGTCTCGCGCGAGTCCTGGAGGATTGGACACTGCCCAACGCCGACATCTACGCGATTTTCCCGCAACGGCTACACCTGTCCGCGAAGGTTCGGGTTTTTATCGATTTTCTGCAAAATCATCTGACGCAGACGATTGAGACACCATGACGTTGCTTGTCGTTTGGCTTACCAGGCTGAGCGCTACCTCGCCCGCAGATCATAATAAGTCACCATCTCCGCCGCGGAAAATGCCGCGTGCATTTGTGTCAGCAGTTCATGATGCTCGCGTATCGACACCAGAATGGCTTTGACTTGAGCCGCGTCGCCCGGATTCAGATGGCTTGAAATATAGACGCCTGTCACGGCGGGTGGAATGTCGTTGAGTTTGCTATAGGTCACATCCCGCCCCAGGCGTCGCGCGTCGGCAACTGGACGGCACCCAGGAAAACGTCGGCGCGGCCGGCTTCGACCATTTTTTCCGCACGCAAGCGCGGGATGACGGGAAACAGAAATGTACATCCCGCCGTGCCGCCATAGGTGCGGAGAAGGTCGGGATAGATGCCGGAAACGTGCCCGCCATCTTTGCTGATGCTGACCATCATGCCTATCTGCGACGCCGGAACGATGATAGGTCGAGAGCACGCCGCCCAGGCATCGATGTCGTTCAAGCACGCTACGGCGAGCAGTATAAGCCGACGGAACGACATCATTTCGAATTATCCCTGAAGGTCATCAGCCGGCTCGTTGTATGGCGGGTGCCTGCTCAGTCAAAGTTCAGCGTTCGACAGGAGATGGCGAGCGTGCTGCACCGAGCCGAGCGGGAATCCGCTGTGACGGGGAATCTTTAGTGCGCTACAGATGGATAAGTTCCATAGTACAAGAACTTGCTCACGCGAAAAAATCAAGTTTCTGCGACAAGTCCAGTCTCAGGGTAATTTCATTGATTTATCCGTAATAAGACTTAATAAAGAACGAAGCAGATCGAGGACCGCATCTGGGGCGACACGCTGGGAATTCGGCCATCCAGCGACCGAGGCGGATCTGCGTTTCCTTTGCAGGTATTCCTGGTCGAATCAGGATAAAATTAGATTCTTGGTCGAGAAAACTTCAGCAGAAACTCTACCGATGTCTGTTTACCTCAGGTATCCCCTCTTGTTTCGTCGCTACCCCACCACGACAAAAAGATTAAATTATTTCCACTTTTTTTTGCTTGATTCACATTTTGGGAAGATTTCAGTAACCCAGGCGTAAGCATCCAAAAAAGCGGTCTTGATTTAACCAAAGAAAGTAAATTTTAATTTATGAAAGTCTCGGCGTTAGATATAAGTCTTTGATTTTTTTATAATTTTTATTTTTTATCAGAAAAATATCAAATCTGCTTCGTATCCACAATGTGGCGCGCCGCGCAATGCCGGAATTACCCTGGCAGATTGGACATCTTGTTCCCATGAGCCTTACCTCGCTATCCTGAGCTTGATGCCGCATAGCGGTATTGACCGGCTTGCCGAAGACACCGAACCATTCCGGCGGCCGGTGCATCGAAAAAAAATAGTAAGCCAATTAGGAGAGCTAATGAAAAAGACCATCATTGCCACGTTGCTATGCATGGGGTCCGTCGCGGCCTATGCGCAGAGTAGTGTCACCATGTACGGCCGACTTGATACCGGTTTTCAATACCAGAACGGTTTGCCCGCAGGCAGTCGCATCAGTGCGGAAAGCGGCGATTGGGGCGAATCCGAATTCGGTTTGAAAGGAGCCGAGGATCTCGGTAACGGCACCAAAGCCATCTTCAAGATGGAAATGGGTTTGAATCTGGAGAATGGCAACTACAACAACGGCTCGCTATTCGGACGTGAAGCCCGCGTCGGCTTGACCAACGACACATACGGTACGTTAAAGCTCGGTTACGATGGCGCCGCCGAAATCCAGCAGGATAGCTGGGATCTGGATCCACAACTGATGCAATCATATGCTATCGCCACCCTGGTACGTGGGCGTAACTGGTCGCAAGCCGGCAACAGCGTTGAATACACCACGCCGTCGATGGGCGGATTGACCTTGAAGGGTCAATACGATTTGGCCAACAGCACCACATGGAATGCCGGCAGCCCAGGTAGTGCTCCAGGTCAGCTTGGTGCCACCAGCGGTTTCGGCAGTTCGCAAGGCCGGTCGGACGGGGTTAAAGCTCAATACAACACGGGCAACTTTGAACTCCAGACGATCTACGACGAAATTCGCGATCAATACGGGCAATTCAGCAACGTCTATCTGTACTCACGTTCGATTATGGCCGGCGGGACTTACACCCTGGGATCGGTCAAGTTATACGGCGGTTACCAGCACCTGAGTGCGGATGGCGCTTCAGAGGCAGGGTATAACGGGGCGACGGCACCCACCGGCGGTAGTTTGCCGACTGGGGTGGACCACGAATGGGCCGGCGCGGCATGGCAGGTGACGCCGGTTTCGGCTCTGACGGCTGCCGTGTATCACGCGAATGCCAATAATGGCAACGGCAACGCGACGCTTTATACGCTTGCCGGAACCTACAATTTGTCGCGCCGCACCTTTTTGTATACCGAGGTCGGCTATATCCACAACAGTTCGACCTCAAACATCGGTCTCGGCGATGGATATAGCGACCCTTACGGCCCCAACGCGAACGACAATCAGGCTGTCGGCAACACCAATATGAGCCCCGGTTATGGGCATGGCCAGCTCGGCACTTTCGCCGGCATCATGACGCAATTCTGATTGGACCCAAGAGGCTCGACGTCGAGAAAACGCGAGCCTCTCACATGACGTTGACTTCATATTTTTGCTGTTGCGCCGAGTCGGCTTAGGCCGTATTTTTAGTCAGGCGAAACGAAGAAACCAGCGTAATTCATGAGGTGAAGTATGCCGCGTCCAATGAAGATAAAGCTCGCCAGAGATGCTATCGATCACGACCTTCTTCATTTAGCTGTTGGCGAAAATAGTGCACAGCTTAAAGCCCCCGATGTAGAGGAAATGATTGAGCAGTTGAGTTACTTCCGCGCTGCAATGAAGCCCCAAATTCCCTTGGAGGTATCCCGCACTTATCAATTTGATGTCGAGTTTGATCCATCCTGGTATGTGGAACCTCACCCGATCGTTGACGGTTTGGCTTTTTTCCTGAGGCACACAGGATATGGTTGGACCGGATTTGTTTTTTCCGATGAAAACCTCGATCGTCTGTGTACCGAACTTTCAGGTTACGACGGCCCCGATGCGCAGAAATTGGATTTGCCTAGTTAAGTTCGTCGACACAACTGTTATGCGCAAGCACTTGCACCAAGTCAATGTTCCATAGAAGGATGCCAAAGATGGCACTGCATATAGAGATCAGGATGTTGGACGAATCTTCTGCCGACCTCTTGCTCGTGACATTGGGATCATCTCAGGTGGTGCTGGACACCAGCGATGTCGATGGGCTGATCGATCGACTGAGTAAACTCAGGTCCGGATTGCGACCCGTCACGCCGCAAAAATTGGCGATACCTCATCAATATGTGATCGAGATGGACCCTCGGTGGCAGATTGTGAAAAATCCGCTTTTCGATGGTTTGGTCATGTTGCTCAGACACAGCGGGCTGGGATGGTCTTGCTTCGCCATGCCGAATCACAGTATTGGAAAAATCCTGGAAGCGATGACCACTTATGCCAAGCCGGCGCACTTGTACCAAAGAAAATATCTGATGAAAAATTAGGGTTGGTTACGGCACCACAGTTTGACCACCAAAGTATGCGAAGTGGCTACCGCACCTTAGGTCGCAGCGGCCGCTTCGGTAAGTCAGGCTAACGTCCCGCCGGATGCCGATTTAATCAGCTTTGCTTTGCGCTGGGTTGCTGAGGCAGTCGTTCTGATATTTCACTTGCAATCGATGTTCCGCGCGTTCCAAATCGGCTGGGTAGTCGATCTCGTCGCCGGTAGGGTTGTAGCCGACCGACTCGAGTTCCGCCAGTTCCTGCATGAGTTGCGCATGTGTGACTTCGCCTTTTAACGGCTGAAACGGATAGTCGTTGCATTGCGCCGCGGTCAATGGCTGCGAAGCTTGGGCAGAGACACAGGCGATGCATAAAATTGCCGACGCTGATGCTTTTATCCATGGGCTCATTTGATCCTCTCATCTCGTGGTAATCCGATGCCGGATTGGTTGGACTTCGGTATTTCAATCGCGAATGCGTTGTTGAACATAGCGCAACGTAACTTCAGGATAGTTACGATCCACTATCGAATCGGTAGTCCTCGGATGAAAATGCTTTTACCTAGCGACGATAAAAATCTTCTGCGGCCTCGGTCAAGTCGTGGCGTCGAGCGTGCTGCCGATCGGCGGTAAACATGGATACCTCCAGCTCGGCGATGGATGAGTGCTGTGAGCAATTCACGCCGTGGTCCATGCCGATGAAAATTCAACGGCGATGGGGCGTTGTAACAGCGCGACAGGTAAATCATGCGTTTTCGCAACGGATGGCAAGGTCGAAAGCAATGGATCGGTGTCAACTCGCACACCTCGAAAAAACCGTCTCACTCCAGGCATGGACGAATTTATATCCTGTGTTACTCGACGCAGGCTCGGGCATTGACCGACTTAAGCACTGCCTGGTTCGAGGTAAATAACCTGTCGCCAGCAAGGAAAAAAATCGATGCCGAATTTTTTATAGCAGAATTTTTTACAGCTGCGCGCACGAATTTATACCAACGAACGCCGCCTATCTCAACGACATAAAGATGAAAAATGTTTAATGTTTGCGGCCCGCCAATGGGCTCTTTTTTCGTGAGAAGCTTCGGCTGTCGACGGTGCCGGCAGCTCCAGAAAACCGGGCTTGACGGGCACCGCATATAAAAACAGACGAGATCAAAGACTTACCGAAGAATGTTGTCATTGTCTCGATCTGCCGATGTGAACAGGAGAATTGCTGGGGCGGCGTGTGGTTGTAAAACATGCCACGGCGTCGTAGTTTGGATCGTCGAATTTTCTGATGTGGGGTGCTGCGCTTGATCGCGGTCAACGGGAGGCGCCCGGGTTTTATATTTATATGGGAAGGAAATATGAAGAAGAAACTATGTTTGTTGGCTGTCTGTGCTGCAATCACTTCGATGGCGCATGCTCAAAGCAGTGTGACTTTGTATGGCACCTTGGATGACGCGATTGCCGATTTCAGCAACGTCCAAGGCGCGAACGGTTCCGGCAATCAGATTCGCATGTCGTCGGGTAATCTGTCGCCGAATCTGTGGGGCTTGAAAGGCAAGGAAGATTTGGGCAATGGTTTGTCCGCCGTCTTCAAGCTCGAAAGCGGCTTTAACGTCAACAACGGCAACATGGGGCAGAACGGCCGCATTTTCGGCCGTACCGCGATGGTAGGTTTGAGCGATGCGACTGCCGGTACGGTTACGCTTGGCCGTCAATACGATCCGTTGATCGACTTGATCCAGCCGTTGACGGATGACGATAATTTCGGCTCCACCTTTGCCACGCCGGGCGACATCGATAACTATGACAATAGCTATCGCACCAACAACTCGATCAAATACGCCAGCCCGTCGTACGGCGGCTTCCAGTGGTCGGCGTTGTACGGTGTGGGCGGACAGGCCGGCAATGTGTCGGAAGGTCAGACGATTGCAGTCGCCGCGGCTTATAACAATGGCCCGGTTGGTTTTGCCGCGGGTTATTTCCGTGCCACCAACAATGGCAACACCACCAATGACGGCTCGGTCGGTACCTTTGACCAGTTCAATTCCAATAGTGTGGATTCGCCTGCCATCAATGGCGCGTTGGCCTCGGCTCGTTCGCTGCAGATCATTCGTGCCGCAGGCGACTACGCATTCGGCCCGGTTACGGTTGGCCTGTCGTACAGCAATGTCGACTACACCGATTATCTGACGACGGTCGGCGGCGGTAACGATACCAAGTACAACACCGGGCAGTTCATGATCAACTACCAAGCGACGCCTGCTGCGTTGGTGGGTTTTGGCTATAACTACACCAAGGGTTCGGGCAGCGATGTCAATGCCGCCTACAACCAGTTCAGCCTTGGCGGTGTCTATAACTTGTCCAAACGCACCTCGTTGTACGCGATGGCGGGCTACCAAAAAGCCACGGGCAACACCACCGCCTCCGGTACTTTGGCTCCGGCTACCGCCTCGTTCGCCGACTTTGGCTACGATGCAAGTACCGACAGCCAGTCGATGGTTATGGTCGGTCTGCGTCACCAGTTCTAATTGGGTGAGTTGACGCTTAATGTCAGTGAAGCTCTCTGCGGCCGATGTTGGCCGGAGAGGGCTTTGTAGCAAGTGAGGGCTAGCCATGCACCAACTCATACTCGATGACGATCTATGGACTCGGATCGAACCGCTGTTGCCGCCACCCAAGGCGCGCCGAACGCGTTACGTGGGGCGCAAACCGCTCGATGACCGAGCCTTGTTGAGCGGAATTCTAGTGGTATTGCAAAGTGGGGTTCGCTGGCAAATGTTGCCTCGGGAAATGGGTTATGGCTCCGGTATGAGTTGCTGGCGCCGTTTGCGCGACTGGCAACAAGCCAATGCCTGGAGTCGCATACAGGCATTGTTGTCGGTCAAGTTAAGTGCGGCGGATTGCATCGATTGGGCGCGTGTCGATGCCGCACCTGTATCAGCGAACCGTCCCGCACGAAGTCGAGATCAGGCATCGTTGGCAGCGCGCGCGGTGTCGCTGTCGCCGCACTAAATATTGAGTTTCCGCGCCGCTCTCGTCGCTACCCGCCGACGTCGCCCAACGTCGCATCAGGCAGGCGCGAAGCGACCAAGTTCAGGCTGCGGCTGCAAATAGGCGCACCGCCTAAATCATTAACGCGGTTTTAGCAATTAAATTATTTTTAATAAAGCCATCATCAAATGGCTAAAGATCGGCACTTACTATGGCTCAGCTTCATCGGGTCATGCAATCGGTATGCCGGATGTCCCGGACATTGGTCACTTGCGATAGGTGACGGGTTGTAGTTCTCGTTTGAAGCGGGAGTGCATTGAGGGTCGCATTATTTCATGCGCGACCGACACCATCGCTTGATACGAGCAGACGAACCGACCGCATATCGCGCGATGGCCCGAAATATGGATGGATGATTGATCACGACTCAGTCGCTTCTGTTTCGCTCATGACGAATATGGCATGATGCCTGGTGCTACCTAAAATAGGTAGCACCAGGGTTTGCCAGACCAGGAGAAACGACTATGTCGCGGGTACTGACTATCGAGGACGACGAGATCGCGGCCAACGAAATTGTTACCGAGTTGGAACGGCGTGGTTTTACTGTGGATTGGGTGAACAACGGACGCGAGGGCATGATGCGTGCGATGAGCGAAGAATATGACGTGATCACCTTGGACCGGATGTTACCCGGGATGGATGGTCTTACCATCCTGACCACCATACGCAGCATCGGCATCCAGACGCCGGTACTGATGCTGAGCGCTCTCGGCGATATTGATGAGCGGGTCCGTGGTTTGCGCGCCGGTGGCGACGACTATCTGACCAAACCGTTCGACCCCGAAGAGATGACCGCGCGCATTGAGGTTCTGTTGCGCCGGCGCCAGGCACCCGCGGCGCAAGTTAAAACAGTGTTGTGCGTTGGCCCGCTTGAACTCGATTTGACCTCGCGTAAAGTCAGGCGAGACGGAGAGGAAGTCGAACTGCTGCCGACTGAATATCGGGTGCTGGAATTTATGATGCGCAACCCAGGTCAGACCATTACACGCACGATGTTATTCGAAGCGGTATGGGGTTATCACTTCAACCCCGGAACCAATCTGATCGATGTCCATATGGGCCGGCTGCGCAAGAAAATCGATCCCCCCGGAACCACGGCCGTGATTCAGACCGTGCGCGGCTCCGGTTATGTGCTTGCATAAAAAAAGGCGCCTTGAAAAAATCAACAGTTTCCACGCCCATAGACCAGCTAGGTAAACGCTGGCACACGACGATGTTTCGTCTGCTGTCGGCGTACGCCTTGATTTTTTCGCTCTCCTTGATCCTGATGCTGGGCTATATTGCGCTGACAGTGACCCGGGATATGGAGCGAGAAACCGATCTTGTGATGCGCTGGGAATTCACCTACTTCAATTCGATCGACGACTCCGGACTTCCTGCAGCCATTGCCAAGCGCATGGAGCGGGAGCAGATGAATCCCAACTTCTACGGTCTGTTTACCGCCGATGGCCGTTATGAAGCCGGCGATATTTTGGCGGTTCCCGCAGGCTTATCGTTGCAGCGCGTCGGGTTGACCTGCAAACATACCTTGGCAATCAAGGGCAGCTCTTTTGCGCCTGTAACGCGGGCCATGGCCGAGCAGCGTCCGAACGGCGAAATTTTGGTGGTGGCTCAGGATCTGACGCATATTCTCCGGATTCGCGAGGCGATCATCCAGGCATTGATCGGCGGCGCACTGTTTTTTCTGATGGCGGGTGTAATCACCGGGGTGCTGGTCGGGATGCGGCAAATGCGGCGGGTGCGGATGATTCGCCGTGTCACGCTGCAGATTGCCCAGGGCGACTTGCAAAAGCGCTTGCCGGTCGGCGGCCGCGATGAAATAGATATGCTGGCGCATTTGGTCAATCATATGCTCGATGAAGTGGAGCGCCTGATGACGGAAGTGAAGGGCGCTTGCGATGGCATCGCTCACGATCTGCGCACGCCGCTTGGGCATGTGCGAACCCTGTTGGCGCGTATTGCGGAGCGAGCCAAAGCCTTTGATGACGAGCCGTTATCCCTGATGCTGGATCGTGCGCGATCCGATACCGATCTATTGCTGGAACGATTCCGTGCCATGCTGCGGATTTCGGAAATCGGCGCGTTGCAAAGACGCGGTGGTTTTGCCGAATTGCAACTGGAAACGCTGGTGGCGGAGATTGGCGAGCTGTATGAACCCCTGGCGGAACGCAAGTCAATTAATTTCCTGGTCAGTGCGGTGCCGGTCGCCCCAGTTTACGGCGACCGCGCCTTGTTGTTCGAGATGCTGAGCAACCTGATCGACAATGCCTTGAAATTCACCCCGCCCAACGGTGCGGTCAGTATCGAATTGACCCAGACACCGAAAGGCCCTGTGATTGATATCATCGATAACGGACCCGGCATTCCTTCGAGCGAACGCGATGCGGTACTGCAACTCTTTTATCGCAGCGAGCAGACCCGTCATATTCAGGGTTCAGGTCTTGGGTTGAGCGTGGTTTCCGCGGTTCTCCGGGTTCACGATTTCAGCATGGTGATCGGCAATGCCGAATCCGGCACTCACGTGAGGGTCGCATGCTGGACACAAACTCTCGCTTGAACCGCCTGTTTTTAGCCACTTGTTACTTCGTTCGGTGATGCGCATACTTTTGGTTTCTCCATCCAATAACGAAGCGGCATATTTGCACAAAGCGCTTCAGGAAGGTGCACATAGCGTTCAACGCGCGGACGATTATCGCGATGGCGTATTCCTCTCTACGCAGGAACGTTTCGAAGCGATTGTTGTGCTCGCACCCAAATCAAATTCCTATGCGGAGCTTATCGAAGTGCTGCCGAAATTTTCCGCAGCGCTTAATATGCCGGCCCTGATTGCTTTGTTGGGACCGGCAACCGCCGCCGAACGGGTGCGTGTACTACGTGCCGGTGCCGACGCATGTTTTGGCCAGCCTTATTCTCTGATCGAAATGCAGGAGCGGATGCAGTCCCTGCGTCGCGTCGTAAGCCCGCCTTTTACGCCTGGGCTGGTGGTACGCTCCTCGCTCAAACTCGATGCGCTGACTCGCGAGCTGGTCGAGGGTGAACGGCGCATGGCCGTCACCCGGCGCGAATATCTGCTGTTCGAATGTTTGCTGCGCGATCTGAATGCTCCGGTTCCGCGCGATCAATTGATCCGCTATGTGTGGCCTGAGAAGGACGATGTCGATCCGTCGAGCGTCAATCTGATGGTGGCGCGGTTGCGCCGAAAATTAATCCGCTTTTTTCCTGACATACGCATAGAAACCATCAGCCGTTTCGGCTACCAGCTCTCGGTGTCCCGCTAAAGAAGACGCACCGCTTGCCTCACTCACCTCATTTGATCCCGCTCCAGGCAAAACACTTCACCTGTCACTTCATTGCGTCGCAACGGCCGCTTTGCCAGACACACGCTTGCGGCATCAAACTTTCCTCCTCCATCCCGACTCCATTGCCGGGTTTTCTTGAAATTTTATCCGTCGACGGATCTCGTTCCAACCGGGCTTCGAACTTTAATGGATCTTGAACCACTGTTTCAATACGATCTTTTTTAAAGATTCATGTCAGTGTCGGAAATATAAAACACGTTTTCTGAAACACAGAATTTCACGGGAATCGGAACTCATTACCGATATATTTCGCTGTATTAGATCAGTCAATAACCGATCTAAAGTCCAGATTAGGATAGCTAATTACTGGGATGAACTAAACACGGCGACGGAATATCCATCTCGATGGGATTTTATAAATTGGAGTTGATGATAATGAAAAAACGCTTACTCGCGACTGTCATACTCGGTTCGGTTTTTGGGGTGGCACACGCGGATGACGGTAGCAGCATAGAACTGTACGGTATTCTCGACGTAGCCGTTGGCGGGGTAGAGCATAGCGCTAATGCGAATCCGCTGTTTCCCGCGACGGTCAACCCTGTCAGCAAGGTAAGTACCAAATTTAATCAGCCGGTGTATGGCATGTTCAACGGCGGCATCTCGGACTCGCGTTGGGGCTTGCGCGGGACTGAGGATCTGGGCGGCGGCATGCAGGCGTTCTTTGATCTCGAATCGGGTATCAACGTGCCGTCGGGAACCGTCAATAATGCGGCCGGCGCAATCGCCGGTTCGAATAACAGCGTCGGCGCCGCATCTGCACTGAGCGGCCAGTTATTCAACCGCGGTGCTTATGTCGGGTTGCGTCAAACCGATTATGGCTCGGTTGAATTGGGTCGCACCACGACATTGGGTTTCGACACCATTACCAATTACGATCCTATATTTGCCGCGCAACTATTCTCGCCGCTTGGTTTCTCGGGGTCGTATTCGGCGGGCGGTATCACGGAAGGTTCGCGTACCGACAACAATATCAAATACACCAATCATTACGGCCCCTTCAATTACGGTGTTTCATACAGCCTGGGCGGCGTCGCCGGGAGTTTTGGCGATGGCTCGACCATGGGCGCCAATCTCGGTTACGAAGCGCATAACTTCGGCATTCAGGCCACGTATTACAGCGCTCGCGATGCGGTTCACTCCGGCGCGCTGGTGGGCACCAATCCGATCGGCAGCACCGCCATCGGCACCAATGTAGGTGCGCTGACGCTGAACGACGACGAAGATTTTATGATCGCCGCCAAATATGCGGTAGGTGCCGCGACGTTCAAAGCCGGTTACGAACATTTTGAGTTGAAGGCGCCGTCCGATCCCGACGCGGCTGGTGCGACGGTTAACTATTACGGTTATACCGGGACCATTACCAACACCGTTCATCCGTCAAAAAACAATGTCTATTTTGCCGGCGGCGACTATAAACTCACGCCGATGTTGGATCTTGCCGCAGGTGTCTACGATACCCAGACGATCGCGTCGACGGGTGTGCTGGGCGGCAACCAACTGCAATACTCGATGTTGGTCGATTATCATCTCAGCCACCGTACCGATGTCTACGCAGGCTACATGTTCTCGAAATATAACGGTGCGGCGTTTGCCGGGTTCGAGGCGACCAACTATATTGTCGCTACGGGTATCCGTACCATGTTCTAAAGACTGGCAGGCCCGGCAGATGATGCGGGGCCTGTATCGGTTTTGGTATCGGCATCGGCGGTGAAGTTACTTGCCCGCAGATTTAGGTGTTTGTTGAACTGTCAGCTTAAGCCAAGCCGAATCCACTTGGGCTGACTCATTCCGCGGTATCAATCAAGCCGCTCTCGCGCTCGCTTCCGCCAGTTCTTCTTCCAACTGCCAATCATCCGATTCGGCCTTGAGATCATCGTTTGCCCGATGTTGGTCGGCACTCAGAATATAACCTGACCCGCGAATGGTGCGGATGGTCGGCCGCTCGCCGGGAATGCTGACTTTCTTGCGCAGCCTGCCGATATGAACATCGATAAGATTGGTGCCGGGATCGAAACGGCAACCCCATACTGCCTCGAAAATCATGGTGCGAGTTAACACCTGTCCGGCATGCCGCATCATATATTCGAGCACCCGGAACTCCGTCGGGTGTAATTCGATTTCGGTCTTGCGATGCATGGCGCGGCGTTTTACCAGATCGATTTCGAGTGACCCGACGCGCAGCGTGATTTCCGCGTTGACATCCTTGGCACGTCTGCGCAGCAACACCCTGACCCGCGCCAGCATTTCTTCGCGAGAAAAAGGTTTGGTCAAATAGTCGTCGCCGCCCGCGCGCAGCCCTTGGATACGCTGGTCGACTTCGGACATCGAGCTGACTACCAGCACCGGCGTTTCTATTCCGACCCCGCGCATGGTAGCGATAATTTTTAATCCATCGAGATCCGGCAGCATGCGATCCAGCGTGATGACGTCGTAGTCGCCGGTCATGACTTTCGCCATGCCTTCCCGGCCGGTTTGCGCCAGGTCTACGGAAAAGCCATCCGCGCTCAGGGTTCGAGCGATATCTTGAGATACCAGTTCGTCATCTTCAATGATGAGGACCTTGGGCATTTTCTTGATCTCCTTGAATGATTTGCTTCGTCAAGCAACCGCCCGAAGGGGAACGGGTTGATAGGTTGTGGTGTACTGACTCACGGCAAAATCGATAAAACTGCGAACCTTGCTTGCCAGTTGATTGCGCCCCGGGTACAAAATCACGATCTGGCGCGGCCCACCGTTGATCTCGAACTGGCTCAACAGCGGCACCAAGGTCCGGTCGGCGATATCTTCTTCAACCAGGGGAGCCGGCAAAAATGCGATACCCATATGATTGAGTGCAGCCACTCTCACCATCGCGCTGCTGGTCGAACGCAGAGTACTGTTCATCCGTACCTTGTAGGCGCCATTGGTATCGGAGAATTGCCACATGCACGACGAGCCGTCCGAGACCGAAAGAATGTTGTGCTGCGCCAGGGCGGATGGATCGCGCGGCGTGGTATGGCGCGCCAGATAAGCCGGCGACGCGACCAGAATTTCTTTGATACTGGTCAAGCCGCGACTGACCATGGTCGAACCCGCATGGCGCAGATCGTCGCTGAAACACACATCGAAGCCGCCTTCCGCCATATCGATCGGCGTATCGAAAGTGGTGACATCAAATGCGACGCGCGGATGCAACGTTTTATATGCGGCCAGCAACGAACCCAGGCCACCGGAGGCAAAAGTCATCGGCGTGGCAATACGCAAAATACCATTGGGGTCGCGAGTGGTTTCCAATAAATTGGATTCGACTTCTTCCAATTTGTCGATGATCATCCGGCACCCTTCGAGATACTGTTGGCCCGCTTCCGTGAGGGACAGGCTACGGGTCGAACGGTTCAACAGGCGCAGGTTCAGGTGCGCTTCCAGCATGCTGATGCTGCGCGTCACCGATGCGGTAGACAGGCCGAGTTGTTTTGCCGCGAGCGTGAAGCTGTCCAGATCGACTACTCGCATAAAGACCCGCATTGCTTGTATCTGGTTCATCGTCACGGCTCATGGTGGATTGGATACCTCACATCATGGATGGGTGCGTTTAACAGAGCGCCGCAAAGTTGATTAAGTATTTTTTAATTTTGAGATATGTTCATGAAACGGTGCTGCGATGACCGCTCATCGGAGTCGTGGAAGCATCATATGCGGCAGGTTCCGGATGGCGAAAAATCTACGTAAAGCCATATGGGATATGGGCTTTGTCTTGCCATTAAAAATCAATATGATATTTTTTTCATGAATTCAATGCGACGCTTTCATCTTGTAGATGCCGGGTATTTGATGAACGTTCTCGGGCGCTATGCGAGTCACATTCGATTCGTACGTGGAAGATCTGGCGGAATTCGCCTATGCCTGGCGTCAGGTGAAGATACGCGCTGATAGCGTCGGTCAGCCTGGACGGAGCTAGTTTGGCGCGCCTTCGACTTCCACCGTAGTTTGCAAATGGTTGGATAGAACCTCCACCAGTTTTTCCAGGCTCGGTCTAGGCAAGGCGAAGCAGGTCCAACCGAATCCCGAGTGACGGAAAAAAACCACCGAGCCGTTGAGCAGCGGATTGTATTCGACGTGCCAGACCGGGTCTATTTCTACCGGGTGTTGTTTGGTCCGGCTGATGTCGGGTGGAATGCACGGCCGCATATCCGAACGGAACTTGCCCAGCTCTTCGATCAGTGCATCGATCGTGGGCACCTGCAATATCAAACTCCCCGTTTCGACCGAAACGCGTAGACCGTTGTCGCCATAAGCGTCGACCAGTTCGATATTCATTGCACGCTTTTCTTGCATGGTGCTCTCCCTAACGCCGGACTCAGTGTGTTAGGGCCATCATAGGCGTGGGTGTTTAGCTTGGCGGTGTTGTCCTGGTTAAGATTTTTTTAAAATCGTTCGATATAAGGTGTGGGCCAAGATGCCCCGGCCGGCACGCCTTCTGTCGATATACATCCCAGAGCATCTTCGAGCACATCTTCCCGCATGAAAAATTCTTAATCCAGATTTGGATCTCTATTTACCTGACCTGCGGCATCCTGCTGTTATTTGAACATGTAGGGGAAGACGATGATTTATCGCATTGCATTGGGACTGGCGGTGACGCTTATGGTCACTACGGCTTCGCTTCATGCTCAGGAAATGGGCGCGGTCCCTGAACTGCCGGATACCGACGTTGGTGCTCCGCTGGCGTCGGTTAGTCTGCCCCACGGATTAGATCGGTCGCCGGTGGTTGACCCTGCCGCGCATCTTTCGTCTCTGCTTACACTTGAGGCGAAACCGAAGCCCGGTTCCGTCCGAGCGGATGTACTGCAACGCCTGAATGCGACGGTACGCGATACCGACCTGGCGCGTTTGAACGACATCTACAGTGCCCATTAGGCTGGGCTTGCCGCTTAAAGCCGTGAAGATCTTGCTCGACGTCCCGGTTTATCGGACCGTTGCGTGATTGCCAGGCGATCGAAGAACTATTAGAAATCCGGCACGTTTATCTGGCAGTCTCGTTTGTTAGTCTCATTTGTTAGTCTCATTTGGCAGTCTCCTTTGGCATCGCCAATCGGTCGCCACCTCGCGCCATTAAATTCCCTTTCATACATCGGATGGCTTTTCGTTAGGCACCGGTCCTTAACATTGCGACGTGCTGGCGAAACGTACGGAGCATCCCGATCTTTTGATCCGCTCCCCTCTGCGTCGACGCTCTTACCTTTTCATCGGAGTCATAGCAGATGCTGAAGATCGTCCGGCTGGCATTGCAGCGGCCCTATACGTTTCTGGTTCTTGCATTATTGATCTTGATCGCCGGCCCATTGGCCGCAATGCGCACGCCCACCGATATCTTCCCGGATATCAAGATTCCGGTTATCAGTGTGATCTGGTCATACAATGGTCTTTCACCGGACGACATGGCCGGGCGCATTATTTTTTCCTATGAGCGAACCCTGAGCGCCACGGTCAACGATATCAAAACGATTCAGTCGACCTCGTTGCCGGGCTACGGCATCGTCAAGATTTTCTTCCAGCCGAATGTCGATATCCGCACTGCGACGGCACAAGTCACCTCGATTTCCCAGACGGTGCTGAAGTCATATCCGCCGGGCATCACACCGCCGCAAATCATCAACTACAGTGCCTCCACGGTACCTATCGTCGAATTGACGCTATCCAGTAAAAGCGAATCGGAAGCGCAGTTGTTCGACTATGCCAACAGCTTTATCCGGCCCCGGCTAGCCAGTATCGCAGGGGCATCGATCGCTCAACCCTACGGCGGGAAGTTGCGTGAAGTGCAAGTTGATATCGACCCGCAAGCATTACGCTCCAAAGGCTTGTCGCCGGCCGACGTCGAAACGGCGATTGCTTCGCAGAATCAGATTACACCTGTCGGTACCGAGAAGATCGGTACCGACGAATACGAAGTCAAACTCAACAATAGTCCGACTGTTATCGATGAGCTGAATAATTTGCCGATCAAGACCGTCGACGGGACCACGGTTTTGATGCGCGATGTGGCGCATGTGCGTGACGGTTATCCGCCTCAGACCAACGTGGTTCGCGTCGACGGCGGCCGCGCGGTGCTGCTGACGGTGATGAAAAGCGGTTCGGCGTCGACCCTCGATATTGTGAGTAACGTGCGGGCGATGTTGCCCGAGCTACGCGGTAGTTTACCCGCGGGCATGAAACTCGATGTGATCAGCGATCAGTCGGTGTTTGTCAAAGGCGCCATCACCGGTGTCGCACGTGAAGGTATTATCGCGGCGGCTTTGACCAGTTTGATGATTTTGTTGTTCCTCGGCAGTTGGCGCTCCACCTTGATCATTACCGCCTCGATTCCGCTGGCGGTATTGTCCTCGATCGCGGCACTATCGATAGCCGGCGAAACGCTCAATATCATGACCTTGGGCGGGTTGGCGTTGGCGGTCGGGATTCTGGTCGACGATGCGACCGTCACCATCGAAAATATCAACTGGCACCTGGAACAGGGTAAGGACGTCGAAACCGCGATTATGGATGGGGCCAAACAAATTGTCGGTCCGGCCTTTGTCTCCTTGCTGTGCATCTGTATTGTCTTTGTGCCGATGCTGCTGCTCAACGGTGTGGCTCGCTATCTGTTTGTGCCGATGGCCGAAGCGGTGATCTTCGCCATGATCGCCTCATTCATCCTGTCTCGTACCTTGGTTCCGACGCTGGCCAAATATTTGTTGCGGCCGCATGCAACCTCCCATTCGCATGCATCCGGCCACCTCGAATTTGTCATGGAGTCGCATGGCGATGCCGATGCGCCGGTCAAACGTCATGTTCTGCTGCGCTTCCAGCATGGTTTCGAGCGGCGGTTCTCGCGCTTGCGCGATGCTTATCGGCATCTATTGACCGCTGTCATGTTCAATCGGCGCAGGTTTGTCTGCGGCTTTTTAGCGGTTACTTTGCTGTCTTTCGCGCTGGTGCCGTTGCTCGGCAGGAATTTTTTTCCGGACTCGGATTCGGGGCAGATAGCGATTCACGTAAGAGGCCCGGTCGGGTTGCGGATCGAAGACACGGCGGCCTTATTCGATCATGTCGAGAGCCGCATCCGCGCCACCGTCCCGCCGGATCAGTTGCAGGGCATGGTCGATAATCTGGGTCTGCCGGTCAGCGGTTTGAACATGGCTTATAACAATACCGGCACCATCGGCGAGCAAGACGGCGACATTCTGCTTACCCTGAACGAGGGGCATGCACCGACTGCGGCTTACGTAAAACAGTTACGCACCGAGCTGCCGCGCGATTTTCCAGGGGTTTCTTTCGCCTTCCTGCCGGCGGATATCAGCAGCCAGATTCTTAACTTCGGCTCGCCGGCACCGATCGATCTACAGGTTCGTGGGCGCGACCTGGAAACAGATATGAAGTATGCCAATCTGTTATTACGCCAACTGCAACGTATTCCCGGCATCGCCGACACGCGCATCCAGCAGTCCCTGCAGCGGCCGCAACTGCAGGTGGACATCGATCGCACCCGCACCGATGAACTGGGGATTACCGAGCGTGACGTGACGGATAGTCTGACAATTGCACTGGCGGGAAGCTCGCAGGTAGCGCCGGCGTATTGGCTTAATCCGCGCAATGGCGTGTCCTATGCGATCTCGGCGCAGACCCCGCAATATAGCCTGGACACCTTGTCCGACCTGGAAAATCTGCCGATTACCGGGGCGGCCCATCATCCCTCGCAAATCCTCGGCGCACTGGCGACCATCTCACGGCATCGTAGCGATGCCGTGGTTTCTCACTACGCGATCCAACCGACAATCGATATCTATGCGACCACCCAAGGGCGCGATTTAGGCGGAGTCGCCGGCGCGATTCAGAAAATCGTCAAAAACGACGCGGCGCAGCTACCCAAAGGGGTCTCGGTCCATCTGGAAGGCCAGGTTCAAACCATGAATACGGCTTTCACCGGTTTGATTCTCGGCTTGATCGGTGCCATCGCCTTGATTTACTTGCTGATCGTGGTCAATTTTCATTCATGGATTGATCCGTTTGTGATTATCACCGCGCTCCCGGCCGCGCTGGCGGGCATCGTCTGGACTCTGTTTGTGACCCATACCACGCTATCCGTTCCGGCTTTGACGGGCGCCATTATGTGTATGGGGGTGGCAACGGCAAACAGTATTTTGGTGGTCAGCTTTGCTCGCGAACGGCTGGCCCACACCGGTAATGCGATTGAAGCTGCGCTGGAAGCAGGCTTCACGCGTTTTCGCCCGGTGTTGATGACGGCGCTGGCGATGATTATCGGCATGGCGCCGATGGCATTGGGGCTCGGCGATGGCGGTGAACAGAATGCCCCGCTGGGACGGGCTGTGATCGGCGGCTTGATTGCCGCTACTTGCGCAACTTTACTCTTCGTTCCCGTGGTATTCAGCATCGCCCACCGCCGCGACAAAATCAGCTCGGCATCCACTCAACATTCCGGAGAAGTTCATGGTCAAGCATAAAAATGGTGTCGCGCCGGTGCGCCGCCCGCAGCGAAAATACCTGTTCGGTTTACTCGCATTGCTGGTGGTGGGCGTGGTGGTGGCGCAAGGGGTTGTCAGCCGGGTTCATCATATGACCAACCTGCGGCGCTGGACCGATGCGCAGGCAATGGCTTCGGTCAATCTGGTTCACCCGAGCCTGGGCAAGCCCGATCAGAGCCTGGCTTTGCCCGGCAAATTGGAGGCTTTCACCGATGCGCCGATTTTTTCCCGGGTCAGCGGCTACCTGAAAACGTGGAATGTCGACATCGGTGCGCGGGTCAAAAAAGGCCAGGTATTGGCGGAAATCGAAACCCCGGACTTGAATGCGCAACTGACACAGGCTCAGGCTAATCTCGCCGATGCGGTTGCCGCCGCGCAACTGGCCAAAAGTACAGCCAAGCGTTGGCAGGAGATGATGGTCAGCGACTCCGTGTCGCAACAGGCCGCGGATGAAAAAACCGGCGATTGGCAAGTCAAGCAAGCCGACGCGGCTGCCGCGCAGGCGAATCTGCAACGGCTTCAAGCACTGGAGTCGTACAAGCTGATCGTCGCGCCGTTCGACGGTATCGTCACCAATCGGCAAACCGATATCGGTCAATTGATTACCGCCGGCAGCGATCAGGGGTCTCCGCTGTTTCGTGTCGCCGACGAGAAACAGTTGCGGGTCTATGTCGACGTGCCGCAAAACTATGCCGCCGCAATCGGGGCGCAGATGCAGGCGACCCTCACGGTCCCCGAATTACCGAGCCGGACCTTTACCGCCAAGTACCTCAATACCGCAAGCGCGATCAATACCGCAAGCGGCGCCGTTACCATCGAGCTGCTGGTCGACAATGCCGACGGCCAATTGATACCCGGCGCCTACACCCAGGTCCATTTAAATCTTGGCGCCGGCGCCGGCGCCGGTGCGATGCAAGCCCTACGCCTGCCTGCCACCGCGCTGATCCTGGGTGATCATGGCGAAGAGGTGGCCACCGTGAGTCAAGACGGGCACGTGGTGATGAAGCCGGTGACGATTGCGCACGACCTGGGCGATTTTGTGGAAATCGGTACGGGTATCACGGCTGCCGATCGAGTGGTCAATAATCCGCCGGATTCTATCGCCAACGGCGACCAGGTCCGGGTCGCCAGCGACACGGTCGATGCGGCGGCTGCCGCTGCTGCTGCCGGTCACCTCGCGGCAGGCAGCGCGAGTGGAGCGGCGCATGCGTAAACTCAAAATAATTACTGCAGCAGTGGCGACAAGCCTTTTTTACGGATGCTCGCTGGCTCCGGTCTATCACGTGCCGCCCATCGATATTCCGGTGGCCTACAAAGAACCCGGGCCGTGGCAAACCTCACGACCCTCGGACCGGTTGCCCCGCGGCGACTGGTGGATTTCGGCGCATGACACGGAATTATCGCGGCTCGAACTTCAGATCGATAAGGCCAACCCCGATCTTGCGGCGGCGGTGGCCCGCTACGACGAGGCGACAGCTTTCCTGTCGCAGACTCGCGCGGGCCTGTTTCCGCAACTTGGCGTCGGCGGAGCCTTGACCAATAATCGGCAATCCGACAATCGGCCGTTAAGAGGTAGCGGCGAGCCGAGTGTCTACGGCGCCAACAGTTTAACCTTCGAACTGGATTACGACTTCGATCTCTGGGGGCGGGTGCATAACGAAGTGGCGGCCAACAAAGACCTGGCCCAAGCGGGCGCGGCGGAGATGGAGTCGGTACGGCTCAGTTTGCATATCAAACTGGCGGACGCGTATTTCTCCTTGCGCGGCGACGACGAAAAATTGAAATTGCTGCGCGATAGCGAAGCCGCCTATGCACATGCCTTGAAAGTGACCACAACGCTCTTTCATGGGGGTGTCGCGCCCGCCGAAGACATGACCCGCGCCGGCACCAACCTGTACACGGTGCGCGCGCAGATTGACGAGATCGAGGCGCAGCGGGCGCTGAGCGAGCATGCGATTGCCAGTTTGGCCGGCATCTCCGCCTCGTCTTTCGCCATCCCCCCCGACGCCAATCCGGTCAATTTCGATGCGATTCCGCTCGATGTGCCGTCGGCATTGTTACAACGCCGCCCCGATATCGCCGCGGCCGAGCGCCGTGTTGCCGCGGCCAATGCCTCGATTGGCATCGCACGTGCGGCGTTTTTCCCGGATATTTCGCTGAGTCCGATGATGGGCTTTCAAAGCGACAGCACAGCTAATTTGTTGAGTGCCTCGAATCTGATCTGGGCCATCGGACCGCAGTTGTCGGCCACCTTATTCGACGCCGGTTTGCATCGGGCCGAGCTGGCTGCCGCGCGCGCCAAACTCAATGAGTCAGCAGCGAATTATCGTTCCACTGTACTGCGCGGTTTCCAGGAAGTTGAGGATAATCTCGCGCTGCTCAGTCATCTGCGCGATGAAGCCCAGGCGGAAGATCTGGCGGTGCAGAACGCACAACGCACCTTGAAATTTTCCTTCAATCAATACCAGGCAGGTGCGGTGAGTTATCTGGATGTATTCGAAGCACAAACCGCGGCGCTGCAAGTGTCGCAAAGCGCCATCGATTTGCGCGTGCGCTACTTGCATGCTTGTGTTGGATTGGTCGGTGCCTTGGGCGGGGGCTGGCCCGGCATTAAGGCGGACCAAACAGATCTGCCCGCAGCGCAGATACCTGGCGCCAAGACCCGCAGTCCGGTTGAAGCACCTACCGACGCGGGCCTCGCCCTATCTTAAGTATCGCCGCGTGGCGGTCTGCTGAGCCCTCAGTGCAGGGCGATTTGCGGCGCAGCGTGTCAAGCCACCTTGGTAAAAACTATCTGTGGCATATCTGTGTGAAGCCACGTGCGTGCACCGAGTTAAAAGCGGCCGTGAAAATAGCGCAGGCGCAACAACCGAGCTATTCGTCGATTGATGCGCCTGCGCAAGACTTGCCGTGGGCGGCACTACAGGGTGGTGCAGGTGCTGCGCTTCCTATGACGAAAACGCGGCAGTCTTGATTCAATAGTGATTACGAACCTTCGTAGGTTTTGTTCATGATGGCCAGCGAGCCGTCTTGCTGAGCCTGGACCAGCTCTTGATACACTTCGGCGCGCGTCTTGGCGTGTACCGGTTGTGCATACGAAGGAACTTGCTGGCTGGCTTGCGGCGCCGGCTGCGTGACGTTGGATTGCCACTGCGTAGCGGCCGGTGTGGTCGGCGCAACTGCGGAATTGACTTGGGCAAATGCGCTGCCGGTGGCGACGGTGGCGATCAATGCGACGGAAGCGATGAGGTATTTCATGATGGCGATCCTTAAAGATTAAGTGAGTGACCAAACCTCTTTAGCAACTAGGTTGTGGCTTGGTTAAGAATCAGGATAGTTAGCTTGGGGTAGCGGATCGGTAGCGTGAAAGTGAAATGAAATTTAATTTTGACGGGCGAACGAGGTGGACGAAGTTTGGTGCGTTCAATGATGGGCGTACGTGGTCGCATTCATCTGGGCCAGCGATCCATCTTGTTGCGCCTGGACCAGTTCCTGATAAACCTCGGCCCGGGTCTTGGTCATTACCGGTGCACTGTATGACGGGGTTTGCTGACTGACATAGCTCGCCGCAGCCGGAGCATGATGAGTATCCGGCACCGGCGAGGTATTGGATTGAGCGAAGACGCTGGTGGTCAAACCGGCAATGGCGCAAGCAATGAATAAGTGTTTCATGTTGGCTATCCTTAACGTGGTCGAGTTATCGGGCCAGCTAACGCAGACTGGCGTCTGTGTCGAGTGGTCAACTGCAGGATAGTCAAAGGCATGTAGCGGACTGATTGCCTCCAGGTGAAATCTAATTTAAGAACATGACTTGAACGGGAGGGCGTTGATTTTCCTGCGGCGGGAGTCGAACTCGATACGGCCACGACTCAACGTTGCCCGTGCGAATACATGACGCCGGCTTGGCATATGAATAAGAGTGGTTTTCCGGCGACTCGGGTATTCCCGACTAAAGTCCATGCGCAGGAGCAAGAGGTCGCGGCAACGGGGTGGGCTAGGCTGACCGAGTAAGGCACCCGGGGTGACGCGGGGAGAGGTTGTTGAGGCGAGTCGTTTGGCGTTGCGCGAGTTTGTGCCAAAGCGCAACCGAGGGATGTCCATTAGGCGCTACAAATGGCCCGAGATTGACGATTTATGCTTAAATCGCGGCATGGTAGTACCCAAATAAGTCAGCGCTCAACCCGCCGTCAGGGTCAATGTGCCCAAAACGGCTTTATTAAGACCTCCCATGCTCTCGTCCATCCGCATCCGAATTCTAGTCACCTGCGTGGCTATTGTGGTTGCTGCGCTCGCTGTCACCGGCATCATCAATTATCTGGTGGCGCGTTCTTATAACCAGGACAGCATCAACCAGAATCTGGCTGCGATTTCCGCCGGGCACTCGCTGGCGATCAGCGATTGGGTGGCGGAGAAGTCGGCGATGGTTGCCTCGATTACCCCGCCGCAACTCGACGGCGATGCGACCACGGTGGTCACGCAACTTAAATTGAGCGGCGATTTTTCGTCCGCTTACGTGGGTTATCCGGATAAACGAGCCACCTTCAGCGTGGGTCATCCGCCGCCCAAGGCAGACTACGATCCGACCGCCCGGCCCTGGTATAAACAAGCGGTCGAAGTCGGCCGGCTGACCGTGACCAAACCTTATACCGACTACACCACACATAAGCTGGTGGTTACCTTTGCGCGCCCCATAACCGATAGCGGCACGCTGAAAGGCGTGGTCGCGGCGGATATCTTCCTGGATAACGTCAGCGCCAACGTGAATGCGATTCACCCGACACCGGCCAGCTTTGCTTTTGTGGTCGATCAAAATGGCGTCATCATCGCCCACCCCGATGCGAAGCTAAGCTTGAAGCCCGCCACCGATCTCGCCCCGGCCCTGACGGCCGATGCGCTCAGTGGATTGGCTTCCGCGACGCAGCCGCTGGCGGTGGAGATCGGCGGCGCAACCAAATTGCTGCATGCCGAGAAGATCGCCGGCACCGATTGGGATTTGATTATCGCGCTGGATCAATCCGACGCCACGGCGGGGATGCATGCTTTGGCCGGCACCGACTTTATCAGTCTGCTGATTGTGGCTTTGGTCGCGGCGCTCCTGATCGGCGCGCTCACGGCGCCCCCGTTCAAACGTCTGTCGCAAGCCCGCGACGCCATGGAAGAAGTCGGTTCGGGCAGTGGCGATCTGACCAAACGCTTACCGGCGTCCGGCAACGATGAAGTCGCCGCCATCGCCCGTTCGTTTAATCTGTTTGTCGACAAAATGACCTCGGTGCTGATCGAGATTCGCGACAGCAGCGAGTCGGTCAAAAGCGCCGCGGCGGAAATTTCCCAAGGCAACCAGGATCTGTCGGCGCGCACCGAACACGCTGCCTCATCGCTGGAACAGACCGCCGCCTCGATGGAAGAAATCCACGGCACGGTGCGGCAGTCGGCCGAATCGGCCAGCCAGGCCAACCGGCTGGCCAGCACCGCTTCCCAAGTGGCGTCGCGCGGCGGCGCGGTGGTCGCCGAGGTGGTGTCGACCATGGAAGCGATCTCGGATTCGTCGCGGAAGATTGCCGACATTATCGGCGTGATTGACGGCATTGCGTTCCAGACCAATATCCTGGCCTTGAACGCGGCCGTGGAAGCGGCGCGTGCCGGCGAGCAGGGCCGCGGGTTTGCGGTGGTGGCAGGCGAAGTCCGCACGCTGGCGCAACGCAGCGCGCAAGCGGCCAAGGAAATCAAGCAACTGATCAACGACTCGGTCAGCAAGGTCACCTCGGGCACGCAACTGGTGTCGAACGCGGGCGATACGATGCAGGAGATTGTCGATAGCGTGCAGCGCGTGAGCAATATCATCGCGGAAATCACGGTGGCGACCAGCGAGCAAAGTACCGGCATCGGGCAGGTCAATCAGGCCGTGACGCAGCTTGACGAAGTCACCCAGCAAAATGCGGCGCTGGTGGAAGAGTCGTCGGCGGCTGCCGATTTCCTCAAAGAGCAATCGTTTAAATTGGCAGAAGTGGTCGGGCGCTTCCGTTTGACCGAAGTCAAAGCGTTTAACTAAAGCCCCCTTGCTGCATTAGAAATGCCTTCCCGGAGATCTTTGACCTCGGGGAATTTTTTTGTCTGGGCCATTTTATGCCGACCAAATCTCCGACTATCTACTCTCGGGAAATTGTGTAAATATCGCGCTTTCAATAAAGCACCAACCTCATGATTCGATTGTTCCTGCGCGATAAGTTTTTGCCTATGGCCGGACCGATTGCGCCATGCCGTAGAGGATATCCGACACGTGATTGGATGATGCTGATGGCCGTGTGCATGAGTTTCCACGCGCGGCAAACGCTGGCCGACGAACTGGCCTGCAAACCTCAAGGCGGCGCTGCCGGCCGCCCCGCGATAGGTATCGTGTTGTCGGGCGGCGGCGCACGCGGTTACGCGCACCTGGGTGTGCTGCAGGTGCTGGAAGAAAATCGCATTCCGCTGGACTGCATTGCAGGTACCAGCATGGGCGCCGTGGTGGGTGGGTTATATGCCAGCGGCATGAGCGCGGCCGAATTGCAACGCCGGATGGCACAGATCAATCTGGTCGACATCACCTTCGACGTGAACGAGCGCGCCGACCTGCCTCAATTGCAACGCGAAGACGAGCGTTCCTATGTAAGTAACTTGTCGTTCGGTTTCGGCGGCGGCCGCTTCAAGCTGCCGGCGGGGCTGGTTCAGGGCAATCGGTTTCAGGCGCTGTTGCAAGACTTGACCTCGACCATTCCCGGCAACCTGCCGTTCGATGCATTGCCTATTTGCGCCGCTGCTCGACTTCGATGTTTCAAGAGATTGCGCAACGTCATGCGTCAGTGCTGGAGCGCATGCATCGGCCATTTTTATACAAAAAACTGGGTCCTCGCGGCCGGCTCGCGGTCAGCCTCGATCATTATGAAATCGCCTTGCTGTGCGCGCCGCACCTGACCCGGTGTGTGGCCGGCGAGGGCCGGGTTCCCCTGGCGAGTTTTACCGTCGGCGCCGAGCGCTGGCGGCTCTCGCTGGAGGCGGATATGCAATTTCAAAACGAGGGCGACTGGACCCTGGCGATCCGGGATGAAAGCGGTTGCAGGCTGGTTTCGTGTACCTTCAGTTTTATCTACCCCAACGGCAGAGATGCCGGTCCGCACTTGTGTATCGGCTGTGTTCAAGGGCCGGACTCGCGGATCAACGGCCGGGAGATGTTTCGCGCGCTCACCAAAAACTGGCATGGCTTGCGTCCCAAGATTTTTATCGTGTATCTCGCACAGTGCGTGGCCGCCGCCTTGAACATGGAAGAAACCTTGATTGTGTCCAATCGCATGCATGTTTATGCGAGCTGGCATTATTTTTGGCGCAGACCGAGGATTTCAGCGGATTACGACGCGCTATCGCGTGAGTGCGGCGCGGTTGCCCGGCGCGACGGCTGGTTTGTCCTGGCCACGCAAGCGGCACTGGCCCCGCCGGCTGAAAGCACCAAGGCCGGCAGTGGGCCGCGCCGCAAACGCAATGCCTTGCGCGCCGGTCTGGCGCGGCAGATCATGGAACAGCTCGCCGCACTGGGCTAGGTTTGTCGCATAAGATCTATTTGCATTGCAAACGGAGGGCGATTTGTTATGCCTGCCATAGAGAATTTTTTACGCTACAGTGGGCTGATTATTGACCTTCGCCCACCTTCGGGGTAATCCCTGTAGGCTAGGGCCTGTTCACGCTAATAATGGGCTTGCGTTGCCACCCACAAAGGGCGAGGGCAAGGAATGGGACGCGGCGAATACTTTGCGTATTCGCAAGGAGCATGACGCCGCCCTCGCCCTTTGTGGGTGGCAACCCGTCAATCTATTTTTAAAAGTAGGGGAACACCCCTTTCCGGCCGTCTGGCCGCGTCGCGCGTCGCTTGCTTGGAGCGGCCAAGCGGCGCGACACACTCCTTGCCAGCCGACCGGAAAGGGCTGTTCGCAAGCCCATTATTAGCGTGAACAGGCCCTAGTATCTTGTTGCACAAATTCATTGGTCAAACAATCGACGCAACAGGACACTGGCCCTACTCGAGTTCTATCGCAAAACATGAAAATGCAATTATTTAGCGAGCCGTTTTACTTACTCCGGGAACCATCCCGCCAGTCGTCATGACGCGCCCCTTGCGTCATCGGCGTATTGGGCTCGCTCTGGGCGGCGGTGCGGCACGAGGCTGGGCTCATATCGGCGCGATCCGCGCGTTGGAGGAAGCCGGGATCAAACCCGACGTGGTGTGCGGTACTTCGATCGGCGCGCTGGTCGGTGCGGTCTATGCCAACGGCGACCTCGACTGGCTGGAGCATTGGGTTTCGCGCTTGACCTGGAAAACAGTGGTGCGCTTGTTGGACCTGCGTTTTTCGGGGGGCTTGCTGGGCGGGCGTAAAGTCATCAAGGTATTCGCCGAGCGTTTTGACGGGCGCGATATCGGTGAGTTGAAATTACCCTACGCCGCGGTCGCGACCGAGTTGGACAGCGGCCGCGAAATCTGGATGCAGGACGGCAGTGTGGTTGATGCCGTGCGCGCCTCGATCGCGATCCCCGGCATTTTTACACCGGTGATGCACGATGGCGCGTGGCTGGTCGACGGCGGTCTGTGCAATCCGGTGCCGGTCTCGGTGGCGCGCGCCATGCGCGCCGATTGTGTGATTGCCATCGACCTGAATAACGATCTGCTGAACGGGCGGGACTTCGGCGGCAGGATGTTTTTGCCGAAAACCGATCCGGCCGCCCTGACGGGCGCCAGTGAAATACCGGCTTCATTATTGAATGCCGACAGCTTGCCGATTTCGTCGCTTGAACCCGAAACTGCCGCACAGTCGCCCGGCTTACGCCGTAATGGCAAACCCTGGCCGAGCTGGCTCGCGCCTAATCCGGCATTTGCCACGGATGTGCATACGCCGCCTCAACCCAGCGCCCGTGTTCCGGCGATGCTGACCTCGATTGCGCAAAGTATCGATATTATGCAAGTCAGAATTACGCGCAGCCGCCTGGCGGGCGAGCCGGCCGATATCCTGATCCAACCGCGTTTAGGCGGCATGCGGATTTTCGATTTTCATCGTGCCGAGCCGGCGATTGCCGAGGGGCGGGCGGCGGTCGAGCGCATGATGCCGGCAATCCGTGCATCCCTAGGTATGGATTGAAGGTTGTCGAGATTTTTCAATGTGTTCTGTAGTTGAGGCAATAGTGATGGTTTAATATAGGCCTTGGCGATATGCCGGAAGCTCGGGTCGGCGGCTTGATACTGATACGCGATAAAACCGATAAGCGTTTAGGAAATATTTTGAAATTATCATATCGCAGACCGAATCAGTGCGGAGTTCCCCGATCCTCAATGCCTGCCGTCATGCCGATGGCCGCGCACGCGTCATGCTTGTCATGTATTTGAATGGCCACAATGCCTATTTTCCCGGGTCTTTTCAAGCGCACTTCGCGATGGTTGCATCAGCCCAGGAAACTTGTCGCGATCCTGGCGCTGCCCGTATTCTGTGCGGTGTTGTGCGCTTTGTTCTGGCTCGTCACCTTTCACCGGCTCGACGAGAAGCGCCGCGAGGCGGTTGCCGGGGCCCAATATAAAGTCGCGTTCCTCGCGGCGGACTACGCCAGCTTCCTGACCCGTTCGCTGCAAAAGGCGGACCAGTTGTTGCTCTTTATCCGTTTTGAAGAGCAGCGCGGCCCGCTTGATCTGCTTGATGCCGGCAAAGTCGGGGTATTTCAGGCAGAGCAGAAGATCAACGTGTTTGTGCTGGGTAAAGATGGTTTTGCAAAAGATGCCAGCTTTCCCTGGCCCAACCTCAATTTCAGTTACCGCGACCATTTCCAGTTTCATTTGCACCATCCTGAAGATGTGTTGCACATCAGCGCCCCCCTGGTCGGGATCAATGCCGACAACACTCGCCCCATTGTGATTCAGTTGACGCGTCGTATTACTGCGCGCGACGGTAGTTTCGACGGCCTCGCCGGGGTCTCGTTGCGCCTGTCTTATTTCACCCCGCCGGGAACGGTTTCGATTCAACAGCCCTCTGATTTCACCGCGGTGGTGGGACGCGATGGTTTGCTGCGCGCGGCGAGAATGAGCGCGCACGATATCAATCCGCTCGAATCGGGTTTTACCGCCGCTCCCGCGTTTGCCGGAGATGCGGGTGTCGGCGTGCTGAAGGGGAATCAGTGGATTCCCGATCGCCAGAATCGTATTTACGCCTGGAAGGCGCTGGATGGCATACCGCTGATTGCGGTAGTCGGTTCTGCTGAACAAAATTATTTGGCCGACTATTACCGCTTTGCCTCCGAGCAGATCGAATATGCGCGGATGGTCAGCTTGTTGCTGCTGGTGGTGGCGGCGATCGGTACGGCGCTGGTGATCCAGACCGTGATTCGCCGGCAGCGGGAAGAGCTGAGCCGCACCGCTTACCGGATCGCGACCGATGGCGGGAAAGATGGGTTTTATATGTTCCAGCCCATCTATGATACGCAGCAAAAACTGGTCGATGTGCGGCTGAACGATTGCAACGCGAAGGGCGCCGCGATGATGGGCATGCAGCGGGAAAGTATCCTGGGCAAACGCTGGTCGGATTTTTGGCCGAGTTACGCCTTGGCCGGCATTCTTGAGATTTACCAGGAAGCCGAACGCCGCGAGTTTTTCGAGTCGGTTTCGGAGCTGCCGCGCGGAACCCCATTTCTTGAGGAAATTCGCTGGATCCGCCGGCGCATCGTCTGTACCGGCGAATTATTCGCGGTGGCCATCGCCGATGTCACCGATGAGGTTAACTTGCGCGAGGGCTTGGTGCGCCTGGCGAATCACGACCTATTAACCAATTTGCGCAATCGGAATTGGCTGATCAATACCCTGCCGTATTTAGTGGAGCAGGCCCAGCTCGAATCCAGCCAATTGGCGATTCTGTTTATCGACTTTGATCGCTTCAAGCATATCAACGATTCAATGGGACATGCGGTGGGCGATGAATTGCTCAAGGCGGCGGCGCAGCGCATGGTTGAGGTGATTGCCAAAACCGACGAAGCGGTCCATCTGTCGAGCGATCAATTCGTGATTATCCTGCGGGCGGTTGGGCATGAAGATGGCGTGCGCGCCACCGTGGAGCGCTTGCAGGCCGCCATTTCGCACCCGTTCAGCTTGTCGCGCGGCATATTTAATGTCACCGTATCGATTGGCGTCAGCATGTTTCCGCGTGACGGCCGCGATGCCGATACGCTGATACGCGATGCGGATGCCGCGATGTACGACTCGAAAGCCAACGGCCGCGGGCAATACCGTTTCTTTGACGCGCGCCTGTACAACTTGATCAAGTCCAGAATTGCGACTGAGCATGCCCTGGAAGAGGGGTTGGCGGCCGACGAACTGCTGCTCAACTACCAGCCGCGCATTTCCGCCACCACCGGACAGTTATTGGGTTTTGAGGCGTTGTTGCGGTGGAACTCCGCGCAGCGAGGCTGGGTGCCGCCCAGCGAATTTATTCCCCTGGCCGAAGAGTCCGGCTTGATCATCCCGATCGGTAACTGGGTGATTGACCAGGCGTGCCGTCAATTGGTCGCGTGGCGTGCTAAATTCGACACCATTGTGCCGGTCTCGGTAAATGTCTCGGCGCAGCAATTTGCTCACTCCAACGTCAAGGCTATTGTTGAGGTGGCGCTCAAGCGCCACGGCCTTCCGGCCAATTTGATCGAGTTGGAGATCACCGAATCCTCGATGCTGGGCCAGGATCAGCGGGTGTATCAGGATCTCGCGGGGATCCGCGACATGGGCATAAAAATACTGGTCGATGATTTCGGTACCGGTTATTCATCCTTGTCCCAGTTGCAACGGCTTGAACTCGATGTATTGAAGATCGATCGATCGTTTATCGCCGGGCTCGATTATTTGGGGGAGAGCGAAATTATCGTGGCCGCCATCATCTCCATGGCACACGCGCTGGAAATGACGGTGGTGGCCGAAGGGGTGGAGAAGGTCGAGCAGTTGCAGATACTGCAGAGACTGGGATGCGACGAGATCCAGGGATATTTGTTTGCCCGCCCGATGCCGGCCGACCAGGTGGAAGTGTTTCTCGAGAACCCCTGGCATTTTGCGGCGCAAACAAACTACGTGCCGGTGTCCGATTCGGCGGAACAAACTTAGGCTGATGCCGCCGGTGATAGCCAAGACCCGTGCCAGTCACGGGTTTTTTTATGCGGCGGGGCGGCAGCACAAAGGCCTCGAAGCGCTGGCATTTATAAGTCGAAAATTTTGATTTTTCGGCTTTAAGCGCGATTTTTTGTTTATTTTAAAGTAATTATTTAAAAAAATATCTTCTCAAGCAGCGCAAAAATCAATTCGTTTTAATCAGAATTCCTGGATTACTTTGAGTTTGCCGAGCCATATGCCCGATGGTTTTGTCATTGTCCGAGTAAAAATGTTTTTATGCGGGACAAATCGTCGCCGTTTATGGCCCACTATTTGTGGCCGCCCCGATTTTATGTATCTCAGATTTGATTGCGTCGATTCACCTGCTTTTGTATAGGTAGAGAAATTTCATATTTCCGTTTTAAGCTATTAATAGTATTTCTTTGCTGGAATAGATGTGAGTACAATTACCGGAGGAAAAGATCCGCGTATTTAAACCACTCCCATACTGTGAGGACGCTATGAATGTTTCGATGCCGGGGCATGTCAACCAGCCGCCGTTGGTGGCAGCCCTGATAGACCGCCCTTTATTGCAGGAGGCCTTGTCCACGGGCATCGATCAGGCCGTTTCATTGCTGAGAGAGGTGGCGCAACTCGATCTGTTGCTGGAGTCGGACGAAACCTTTGCCGCACGGTTTTTGGCCCGGGTCGCGGATGCCTTGCACGCCGCATTCGAGCAACATCAACCGGCGGCATTGCGTGCAGTGCACCGGGCGTTGTTCTTGTTATATGAACTGCATGTGGCGGATCCCGCGCAGGTCAGTTGTGCTAATCAATTCAATGGTTTGTTGAATAGCGTTCGCACCCTTATCGAGCGGGCCTGGCTAGCGGCCGAAGCCCGGCAGGCACCCGATTTGGGGCGGCCGGCCACGGCGGCGGAACTGGTGGCGGCGCTGAAAAAAATCTGGACCGAACATCCGGTATCGTCGCACCCTATCTTCGATTTCCTCGAGCACGATGCGAGCCGTGAGCAGATCGTCATGTTTTTCAAAAATGACAGTGCACTCAATATCCGCTTTTTTGATTTGATCGTGCTGTCGCTGGTGGGCTCGCAGCAGGAAGTACGCAAGGAACTGGCGCAGAACTTCTGGGACGAGTCGGGGCGGGGCGAGCCGGGGCGCAGCCATGTCAGCCTGTTTCGCCATTTGCTGGATACGGTGGGGGTAGGCCAGGCGCATGACGATCATGCGTCGGTGCTGGATTGGCAAGGGCTTGCGGGTTACAACTTATTTATGCTGAGTTGCCTTAACCGTCAGCATTATTTCAAATCGCTGGGCGTGATGTCCATGACCGAACTGCTCGATCCGTCGCAATATGAAAAGCTTGCGCGCGGCTGTCGGCGTGTTGGGCTGGGCGTCGGCAGCGAAATGGATTATTACGATGAACATATCACCATCGATGTGGTGCATGGTGAAGGCTGGTTAGCCAATGTGATTGTCCCGGTGGTCGAAAGAACACCCTCCGCAATACTGGAAATCCTCAGGGGCGCGCACCTCAGATTGTCGACCTGCCAGGATTATTACGACGATTTATATGGAAAACTGGCATTAGTCTCGTGAATTTCGCGCATTAAAGCGGCGGGATAATTTTTGAGCTAACTTTGGGCGGCGCCGGTGCGGGGAGGATCCCCTGTACTTTAAATGTGGTTGGGGTTGGCGCCCCATAAACAGTAAGGCGAAGTATCTGATGGAAGACAAACGCAAGGCTGTATTGGATACGGCAACGGATTTGTTCTCGGAGAACGGTTATCACGCCGTGGGAATCGACCGCATTATCGCTGAGTCCGGTGTGGCCAAAATGACCATGTACCGTCATTTTCCCTCCAAGAGTTCTCTGGTAGTGGAGGTGCTGAAAGAGCGCACCCGGGTGTGTAAAGAGTCCTTGGCCGATTACGTGGCCGGCATTGAAGACCCCGAAGCGCGGCTTAAAGCGGTGTTTCGCTGGCACGATCAATGGTTCCGCTCGCCGTCATTTACCGGTTGCATGTTTGCCCATGCGGCGTCCGAATTTAATGACAAAGCCAACGAAATCCATCAGGTTTCGGTGGCACAAAAGCTGCAATTGATGGCGTTCCTGCGCGACATCCTCAAGCAACTGCTGAGCGCGCGCAAAGCCACGGAGTTGGCGCGGATATTTATCATGTTGCTCGATGGCGCCACCCTGATGGCGCAGATCTGCGGTCGCAAGACCTGCGCGACGGAAGCTTGGGAGGCCGCTAAAAATTTGCTGGCCGTGGCGCGCGCCGAGTCTTAGGCGCGCTCTGGGTCCGACTCAGAAAAGTGGGCATTTGGCGCATTTATTGATTATTGAAAATTGCACTTTGTATACCAGGGTACATTATGCGGAATGCCACTTTCCTGGAACCTAAGTATTGTTCAAATGATCCTATTCATATCTCTAACTTATTGAATAGAAATAATTTTGTTCAGTGTGACCAAGGTAGAGGCGGTATCGAATGCCGGTTTGCGGTTGCCATCTCGATTTTCCGATGACATGAGCGGCGGCGGGCCGCGACGCAAAGGTAGCAGTCCAGCATTTTTGACATGGTTTGGGGCAGGCACCCCATAAACAGTAAGGCGAAGCATCTGATGGAAGACAAACGCATGGCCGTCTTGAACACGGCGACGGATTTGTTCTCGGAGAACGGTTATCACGCCGTGGGGATCGACCGCATCATTGCCGACTCCGGCGTGGCCAAAATGACCATGTATCGTCATTTTCCCTCCAAGAGTTCTCTGGTAGTGGAGGTGCTGAAAGAGCGCACCCGGGTGTGTAAAGAGTCCTTGGCCGATTACGTGGCCGGCATTGAAGACCCCGAAGCGCGGCTTAAAGCGGTGTTTCGCTGGCACGATCAATGGTTCCGCTCGCCGTCATTTACCGGTTGCATGTTTGCCCATGCTGCATCCGAATTTAATGACAAAGCCAACGAAATCCATCAGGTTTCAGTGACGCAAAAGTTGCAGTTGACGGCGTTCCTGCGCGACATCCTCAAGCAACTGCTGAGCGCGCGCAAAGCCACGGAACTGGCGCGAGTATTTATCATGTTGATCGACGGTGCCACGCTGATGGCTCAAATCTGCGGTCGCAAGACTGCCGGAACCGAGGCTTGGGAGGCCGCCAAAACCTTGCTGGCTGCTGCGCGTAACGAAGCCTGAGGCGCTCCCGCACTCCCGCCGGCTGCGTCTGCGCGCCCGCTCGCAAGCCGAAGCCGCTTGCCCCCATCTGATCCCGAGCCCTGTGACCTGTACTTTCGCAGGTGTCGCTCCATCTTTCTCTGTATGTGATTAAAAGTCACAAGTCACTCGTAAAAATATCGATTCTTCCTAATCGTCTCGCGCTGTATATTTCTCTGAAGTTGTTATTTTCCATGCATTGCCGGCCAGATCTTTCGAATCTCGACTGATGTCGTGGCGTTGCAGCCCAGAGAGGCGTTGTGATGAATTCAGCAGATCCAAAATTACCGCGGCACAGCAACCATCGGAGCCATGACCCAAGCGGTGACCTAAGCGGTGACCGCAGTGAGATGCCTCGCGCGGCCGAGACCGCCGCCCGGGAAAGCGCCGGTTTGCATGTGCCGTCCACGCGTGAATTGTTTGTGGGTTTTCTGTTCCTGGGTCTGATAGGTTTTGGCGGCGTGTTGCCGTTGGCACGGCGGATGATCGTCGAGGAGCGGCGTTGGCTGGATGGTGACGAATTTACCGAGTTGCTGGGTTTATGCCAATTTCTGCCCGGCGGCAATATCATCAATTTATCGGTCGCCGTTGGCTTGCAGTTTCGCGGCATTCCCGGCGCCGTCGCCGGGCTGGTGGGCTTGATCGCGGCGCCCTCCGCCATCGTGATTGGCTTGGGCGTGATCTACCAGCGTTTCAACGATAGCTATATTCAGCATATGTTTGGCGGCCTTGCCGCGGCGGCGGCCGGCCTGTTGGTCGCGACCGCGTTGAAAATGGCCATGCCGTTGCGCGGCAAGCCGCTGGCGCTTGCGCTTGCGGCTTTGTTTTTTGTGGCGATGGCGGTGTTGCGCTTGCCTTTGTTGCCGACCATGGCGGTGCTGGTTCCGCTCAGCATCTTCGTGAGCTGGAGGTGGATTGCATGAGCGCCGTCCTCCTTTCGCTGGCCGCGATCTTCGCCGAGCTTTCCCTGTTGGCATTCGGCGGCGGCAATACCATCTTGCCGGAAATGCAACGCCAGGTAGTCGAAATCCATCACTGGATGAGCGCCCAGGATTTCAGTGCCATGTTCGCTTTGTCGCAAGCGGCTCCGGGTCCCAATCTGATGATCGTGACGCTGATCGGCTGGCGGGTGGCGGGTTGGCCCGGGGTCCTGGTCGCCACTCTGGCGAAGTTCGGACCGTCCTCCATCGTGACCGGGCTGAGTTTGCACGGATGGCGGCGCTTCAAGGACGCGCCGTGGCGGCGCATGGTGCAGACCGGCTTGGTGCCGATGACGGTGGGGCTGGTCAGCGCCAGCGCGTGGTTGATTACACGGGCCTCCGATCCGGTGTGGAGTTTGGGTATCATTACCGCGGTGTGCGCTCTTGTCACCTTCAGGACCCGGGTGCATCCGCTGTGGGTGTTGGCGGGTGGCGCGCTGATCGGCCTGAGCGGCATTGGGCAGTTCTAATGGGTAGGCCGCAGCGAGCACTGAAGGACCGCATGGAACGTTTGGAAGATCTGCAGATTTTTGTACACACGGCCGACAATGCCAGCCTGTCGGCCGCGGCGCGTGAACTTGACCTTACCCCGGCAGTGGCGAGCGCCGCGCTGAAGCGGCTGGAAACCGCTTTGGATACGCGTTTATTGGTGCGTTCCACCCGCAGTTTGCGGCTCACGCCGGAAGGCGAGCGTTACCTCGGCTTCGCCCGTCAAGCCCTGGCCGCATTGGCGGCCGGCAAAGCCTCGATGGCGCAAGGGAAAAACCTGATCGGCGGCAATTTGTCGCTCTCGATTCCATCCGATCTTGGGCGGCATGTCCTGATGCCCTGGCTGGACGAGTTTCAGAACCGCCATGCGCAAGTACGCCTGCAAATCCGCATCAGCGATCGGCTGGTCGATATGTTCCGCGAAACGGTGGATGTGGTGATTCGTTATGGCAAGCCGGCGGATTCGACCCTGGTGGCGTTGCCGCTGGAGGTTGGTAATCAGCGTGTGTTGTGTGGCGCGCCGGCGTATTTTTCCCGGCATGGCAAACCCGTCGTGCCCGACGATCTGCTTGCGCATAATTGTTTATGTTTTATGCTCGGCGATACGATGTACAACGACTGGCGTTTCGGCACCGGCGATACCGCGCAAACGATCTCGGTGAAAGGCGACCGCATCAGCGACGATGCCGAGTTGGTCCATCGCTGGGCGGTCGAGGGCCGGGGCCTGGCCTATAAATCGAAACTCGATGTATTGCAGGATTTACGGGCCGGGCGTCTGGTCGGCGTGCTGACCGATTACGCCACCGAGCCTTACCCGCTGTATATGCTGTGTCCGCATCGGATGATGTTGTCGCCGACGGTGAATACCCTCAAGGCATTTCTCGGTGAAAAAATCGCGCGCCTGCTCAGTGCCGTGTAGTTGAAACGCGCCTCATCCTGCTGCGGGAACCGGCTGCCGGCATGGTCGCAGGCCCCGGTTCCCGGCGCACGATCAAAAACCTTCGAGTACGATTTTGCCTTTCGCGCGATGGCTTTCCAGCAGCGCATGCGCACGCTTCAAGTTGGCGGCGTTGATTGTGCCGAAGTGTTCGCTCATCGTGGTCTTCAGTTTTCCCGCATCGATCAAGGCCGCCACTTGCCCGAGCAACTCATGTTGCTTGATCTGGTCGGCGGTGTCGAACATGGCGCGGGTAAACATAAATTCCCAATGCAGCGAAACGCTTTTGCGTTTCAACAGACGCACATCGAGTGTCTGCGGATCGTCGATCAGCGCGACGCGACCTTGCGGTTGGATGATTTCCGCAATTTGCGTGAAATGCAGATCGGTTTGATTCAAGCTGGCGACATAGTCGACCGCTGGTATGCCGATACGCTTGAGCTCCTGATCCAGCGGTTTTGTATGATCGATCACGTGGTGCGCGCCCAGCTCGCGCAGCCAAGCTTGCGTTTCGGGGCGCGAAGCCGTGCCGATGATGGTCACCCCGGTAAGTTGACGCGCCAGTTGCACCAGGATCGAGCCGACCCCGCCGGCTGCGCCGATCACCAACAGGGTGGCGCGGCTATCCTGGGTTATCTGCAAGCGGTCGAACAATAATTCCCAGGCCGTGATCGAGGTCAGCGGCAAGGCTGCGGCTTCGGCGAAACCGATCTGTGCGGGCATCTGCCCGACAATGCGCTCGTCCACCGCATGCAGTTCGCTGTTGGTGCCTGGACGTGTGAGTGAGCCGGCATACCAGACCCGGTCGCCCGGCTTGAACAAGCTGACGCCCGGCCCGGTGCTGCGCACAATGCCGGCTGCATCCCAGCCTAAAACCTTGGCGGCTCCATCAGCGGGGGCGACACCGGCGCGGATTTTGACATCCACCGGATTGACTGAAATGGCCCGGACTTCGACAATCAGGTCGCGCTCTTGAGCACTGGGGTCCGGCAACTCGAGATCGATTAACGACTCTGCCTCGGTAATCGGACCGGCTTTCATATAGGCAATGGCTTTCATGCGATTTTCCTCGAAGGCGTTAAGTTTGCCGCAATAAGTTTGCTGCAGTAAGTGTGCTGCAATAATGGCCTACCCCGCGGCACAGAAACACCCTTGGCCGGCGCTTTCAGTTTCAAGCGAAAGACGAAAATCATCCGCGCTCGGCGTCACCGATTCATGCATAAAAAAAGGGAGTCATCGTTGGATGACTCCCTTTCACGGGTACCACACCTGCTCAAACCTTATCAGGCAGGCAGTGCGCCACCGCTGATATCGGCCAGGGTGTCCGAGATCACTTGCGCATAACGGGGGGCAGCGTCGCCACAGGTTATATGGAAAGTGTCATTGGAAACCCAGGCGACGCTCAACTCCGACAGACGTTGGCGATCCACGGCAGACGGATCGCGCACCACCACGCGCAGCCGCGTACCGGCCACGGCATCCAGGGTGGCGATATTGGTTGCGCCGCCAAACACCGCGACCCAGCGCGCCGGATTCGGGTCCAGCGGACCTGCCGCGCCCGTGTATTGGGCGGCAGACGCCGCGGCGTGAGCGGGCGCGCCGCTGATTACCGTGCGCATTTCATCGGCGATCATGTCGGCTTGCGGGCCGATAATCACTTGGAGCGTGGTCGCGCCCTGCTTGATCACACCCAAGGCACCGGCGGTTTTTAATGCGCTTTCGGAAATATGGTTCATATCGACCACTGAAAGACGCAAACGTGTGGTGCAGGCATCAACCAAGGTCAGGTTGCCGGCGCCGCCCAATGCCGCAATATAGTTCTGCGCCCGCGAACCGCCGGCAGCTTTGGCAAAGGCCGGTACAGCGCCGCCCGTGCTTGCGGCATCGGCTGCTTCGACTTCCGTCGTCAGCGGCCCGCGGCCCGGGGTTGCCATATTGAACTTGCGGATGAAGAAGCGGAACAGGCCGTAATACACCACGGCATACGCCGCGCCAACGGGCAAGGCCAGCCAGCCTTTGGTCGACAAGCCGTACGACAACACATAGTCGATTGCGCCAGCCGAGAAAGTAAAGCCGAGATGAATGCCCAATGCCTGACAGATCGCCAGCGACAACCCTGTCAGCACGGCATGAATCGCATACAGTGCCGGGGCCAGGAACATAAAGGTGAATTCGATCGGCTCGGTCACGCCCGTAAGGAAGGACGTCAGCGCCATCGAAAACAACAGGCCGCCGACCATGGCCCGGCGTTCTTTGGGGGCTTCGTGATACATCGCCAGACAGGCTGCCGGCAGGCCGAACATCATGACCGGGAAGAAGCCCGTCATAAAGCCGCCCGCGGTGGGGTCGCCGGCGAAGAAACGATGCAAGTCGCCGGTTACTGCGACGCCGCCAGCCGGCGTATAGCTGCCGAACACGAACCAGGCGAGCGAGTTGATGACGTGATGCAGCCCGGTCACCAGCAGCAAGCGGTTCAATACCCCAAAAATGAATACGCCGAGCGCGCCCGCCGTCGTCATCCAGGTTCCGGCTACGTCGATGGCGCTCTGGATCGGTTGCCAGCCATAGCCGAACAAGATGCCGAGGAAGAGACAGACCACGCCCGTGACAATCGGCACAAAGCGCTTACCTCCGAAGAAAGCGAGGTAGTCGGGCAGCTTGATATCTTTGTAGCGGTTGTACAGACCACCCGCCACCATCCCCGCGATAATCCCGGACAGCACGCCCATATTGAGCTTGTCGTCGATGGTTTTCATCACGGCGATTTCGACCAGATAACCGATTGCACCTGCCAGCGCCGCAACGCCGTTATTGTCTTTCGCAAAACCTACCGCCACACCGATGGCAAACAGCAAAGCCAGATTCGAAAAAATCGCATCGCCGGCATTGGCCACCATCTTGATGTTTAACACGTCGGGCTGACCGAGTCGCAACAAAAGCCCTGCCACCGGCAGCACTGCAATCGGCAGCATCAATGCTCTGCCTAGGCGCTGCATTTTTGCAAATGGATTCAAGTCCATGAAACCCTCCAGATGTTGCTTGTCATTGAGTTTTTATGATGTAGTTTGAGTGCGATTGCGGTCGTCAAGAGACGGCTAAGCATGCGCATCGAAAATGCGCATGCTTAATCCAACGGCCAGGTTTCGCGGCTTGCTGCTCTTACCGCCTGCGCCGATTCCAGTGCCAGGATTTCCTGGGCACGTTGGCGACACAGTTGATAATCCAAATTACGGACCCGGGCCTTGATGCCTGGCACCGAGACCGGATCCACCGAGAGCTCGGTTACCCCGAGCCCGACCAACAACGGTACGGCCAGCGGATCTCCCGCCAGAGCCCCGCATACGCCCAGCCATTTGCCGTGCTTTTCGGCTCCGGCGGCCGTCATGGCGATCAGTCGCAGGACGGCCGGATGCAGGCCGTCCGCCAACGCGGCCAATTCGGGCTGGCAACGGTCGATAGCGAGGGTGTATTGAGTCAGGTCGTTGGTGCCGATCGAAAGAAAATCGGCATGCTGGGCCAATTGGTCCGCCAGCAGCGCGGCGGACGGGACTTCGATCATCACGCCGACTTCGATGGCCGAGGTGCGTCCAGCTTCCTGAGCCATTTGATCGATGCGCGCGCGTAGGCCGATCAATTCGCCGACATCGGTCACCATCGGCAACAAAATCCGTACCCGGCCGAAGGGTTTGACGGCCAGCAGGCCGCGCAATTGATCGTCGAGCAGGTTGGGGTGAATCCGGGCCAGGCGGATTCCGCGCAGGCCCAGTGCAGGGTTGGGTTCCGGCGGCAGGGTAAGGTAATCGACCTCTTTGTCGCCGCCGACATCGAGGGTGCGGATAATCGCGGTCCGTCCTGCCAGGGCGTCCGTGATGGTCTGATAGCTTTGGGTGTGTTCCGCCACGCTCGGCGCCTGCGTGCGGTGGATAAACAGTAACTCGGTGCGCAACAGGCCGACGGCATCGGCACCATTCTCGACGGCCGTGCTGGCGTCGGCCAGGGTGGCGATATTTGCCGCCACTTCGATGGCGCGCCCGTCCTGGGTGGTGGCGGCCAATTGCGACGTTTGCCGATTGAAGGCCCGCAACTCGTCGAGGCGGCGGCGTTCGGCCCGGGCGGCATCCAGTGCGGCTGCATCGGGGGCGTAGGCCAGCCGGCAGGTGCTCGCATCGACGATGACGGTGCTGCCTTCGACCAATTTCAGCACGGCATCGCCCACGGCGACCAGGGCGGGAATGCCCAACTGGCGGGCAATGATGGCGGCGTGCGAGGTGGCGCCGCCGCGTGCCATGACCAATGCGGTGACGCGGCTTTGGTCCAGTTCGGAGAAGTCCGAAGGGGTAAATTCGTCGGCGGCGAGCACGGCTTCGGCAGGCAGCTCGCGGCGTTGTGCGCCGCCGTGTCCCAGCGCGCGCAGCACGCGTTTTTCCAGATCGCGCAGATCGCTGGTACGTTCGGCCAGCAACGCATCACCGACGCCGGCGAGCACCGCAACCTGGGCATGAATGGTTTCACGCCAGGCATAACCGGCGCTTTTGCCGCGACCGATCAGGTCGCGCGCGGCTTCGAGCAGCACCGAGTCTTCCAGCATCAGGCGGTGTACGGTGAAAATCCCGACTTCGCCTGCCGCACCGCGCTGCGATGCCGCGTCGACGGTGCGATGCAAATCGGCATCGACTTGTGCGAGCGCCTGGTTGAGGCGAGCATGTTCCTGCTCGATCGTACCGCTTGCGGATTCGGGCGGGGCGATCTCATCGTTGCCCCAAAACACCAGTTTGCCTACCCCGATGCCGGGACCTGCACAGACGCCCGTCAGGGTATCGGCTGGGCTCGACGGCTCGGTGTTTGCTTGGGAGTGTGCCGCGGCGAGCGCTGGGCGAGAGCTTGAATGGGTTGAGGCTGCGGTGGAACTCGCGGCCGCGCCCGCTTCGATTTCACCGGGTGCTACCCGCTCCAATTCAGCCACCACGGCATCGAGCGCGGCGCGGGCATCTTCGCCCTGTGCCACGATTTCGACCGAAGCGCCTTCACCCGCGCCCAGCGTAAGCAAACCCAAGACACTGTCGATCGCGGCACGGCGTCCGGCGTAACGGATTTCCACTTGTGCCTTGAGGCCGCGGATGGCTTCGCGCGCGCGGCCGGCCGGTCGCGCATGCAGCCCGCCCGGGTGCGATAGCGTAAGCGTCGCGCTGAAACTTGCCGTGGCCGCAGCCGCCGTGGCGGGAGCCGCGGCCGGCCTGGTTGTGGGCAGGGCCGCGCCCGTCGCGCGCAAGGTCAGCAAGGGACTTTGTCCCGCTGTGAGCATACCGGCGCCCGCGCGCTCGATAATGGTGAAGGCGTCGCCATTGGTAATCGCCATCACCGAGACCAGGCTGCGCGCATGGGTGGCGACATAATCGAGATCGAATTCGATCAGGATATCGCCGGCCCGCACGGTGTCGCCTTGTTGTACTTTCGGGGTAAAACCCTGGCCCTTCAATTCCACCGTATCGATGCCGAGGTGCAGCAGAATTTCCGCGCCCTGGAGGCTGGTGAGCGTGAGCGCATGCCCGGTGCGCGCCAGATGACTGACGCTGCCGTCGCAGGGCGCGACCAGTTGTGTGGTCAGCGGGTCGATGCCGATTCCGTCGCCGAGCATGGCACTCGAAAACACCGGATCGGGTATCGCGGCCAGCGGCACCATCGGCCCGGTAAGCGGCGCCAACAGGACAAAATCGTTGTTTAAGCTAGTCATTCAAAGGCTCCAGCGCTACCGATTCGAGGCTATAGCGGTCGATCGAAAAATAATCAGGACTCGAAATGAATCAATTGCCGTCAATTACTTAAAGGGTATCAATCGCTTAATGGGTTTCCGTCACTTTACTCAAATGCCGCGGGGTATCGGGGTTGCGCCCACGCACGGTTGCCAGGCACGCGGCCATCACATAAAAGGTCAGGATGGCGGCGATCGGATCCAGGGCCGGGTCTGCCGTGTTGCACAAAGGCAAAGTGGCGTGCTCGACCTCGGGCGGAGCGGCCAGCAGCACGCGTGCGCCACGCTCCTGCATGTCGCGGGCGAACTGGATCAAACCGGCTTGTTCCGGGCCGCGCGGGGCGAACACCAGCAAGGGATAGTCGCGGTCGATCAACTCCATCGGACCATGCCGGACTTCGGCACTGGAAAAAGCTTCCGCCTGAATTCCTGAGGTTTCCTTGAGTTTCAGCGCGGCTTCCTGGGCAATCGCGAGGCCCGCGCCACGGCCTATCACCAGCATGCGCTTGACCTCACGCAGTTGTTCCACGGCGGGCGACCAATCGAGCCGGCCGGCCTGATGCAAGGCCTGGGGCAGTTGATTGAGGGCGTGGGACAAACTGTCGTCGCCTTGCCACAGGGCCACCAATTGCGCCGACAAAGAGAGCATGGCGATATAGCTTTTGGTTGCCGCCACGCTGAGTTCGGGCCCCGCGCGTAACGGCAAATTCCATTCGCAGGCAGCGGCCAAGGGCGAATCGGGTGCGTTCACCAGCGACACGGTACGGGCGCCGGCGGCGCGCAAGGCCGTCATGGTACCGACCAGGTCGGGGCTGCGGCCGGACTGCGAAAAGGCCAGTGCCAATTCGCCTTTGACCTGCAAGGGCGCTTGTTGCAAGGTGGCGACCGACATCGGCAGCGACGCCACCGGCACCCCGAGCCGGCTCATGGCGAGGCTGGCAAAATAACTCGCGGCATGATCGGAACTGCCGCGCGCCACCGTCAATGCGACATGAGGACGCTGACGCGCGAGTTTTTCCGCGAGGGCGGCAAGATGGGCGTTGTCGGCCAATTGCGCCGTGACGACTTCCGGCGACGAGAGCGCCTCGTTAAGCATATTCGACAAGCGATTCTCCTTCGATATAGGTTTCCGTCAATTGCAGCTCGCGATCGAATACCACCAGGTCGGCCCAGGCATCGCGCGCGATCCGGCCGCGATCATGGATTCCCAGGTAATCGGCGGCATAACGCGACAGCCGGTTCGACACGTCGGCGATCGGCAGTCCCAACGAAACCAGGTTGCGCAGCGCCTGATCCATGGTCAGAGTGCTGCCTGCCAAGGTGCCGTCGGCCAGACGGACTCCCCCCAGGCATTTGGTGACCTTCTGGCTGCCCAGGTGATATTCGCCGTCCGGCATGCCTGCCGCAGCCGTGCTGTCGGTGACGACATACAGGCGGGGGATGGCGCGCATGGCGGCGCGTATCGCGCCGGGATGGACATGCTTCAGATCGGGAATGATCTCGGCGTAAGCGGCATGGGCCAGCGCCGCGCCGACCATGCCGGGATCGCGATGGTGCAACGGCGACATGGCATTAAACAAATGAGTGAAGCCGCATGCGCCATGTTTCATCGCATTCACGGCATCGTCGTACGAACCCAGCGTATGACCGAGCTGCACCCGGATATTGCGCGCGGCCAAGGCCTGGATGATCGCCACATGACCAAGCATTTCCGGGGCCAAGGTGACTACGCGAATCGGGGCCAGCGCCAAGTATTGCAACACTTCATCGAGTATCGCCAGCGCGGTCGCATCCGGTTGGGCGCCCAGTTTATGCGGATTGATATAGGGCCCTTCCAGATGCACGCCGAGCATCCGGGCGCAGCCGCCGGCCCGGGTCTGCGCCGCCTGACCCAGTCCTGTCAGGATCTTGACCAGTTCGTCATGGGGCGCGGTCATGGTGGTCGCAAGCAGACTGGTGGTGCCGTAGCGGGCATGCAGCCGGGTCATGGTTTCGACCGCCTCACCGCCGTCCATCACGTCGGCGCCGCCGCCGCCATGCACATGCAAGTCGATAAAGCCCGGCAAAATATAGGGGTCATCGTTGTGCAGCGGGTCGACCGGGTTGCCGATAATCTGGGTGATGCGGCCTTGATCGGTCTCAAGCCTGCCGCTGACCCAGCCGTCGGTCGTGAGGATGTTGCCGGTTAAAGAGTGGCGCATTTATTTACGGAGCTCTGCAACAAAATCGTAGAAATCGTTCCGGCAGTAGGTATCTGTCAGCTCGATGGCGCGTTGGTCCGCGGTATAGGCGATTCGGGTGACCAGCAGCAAGGCGGTATTCGGTTGTATGCCCATTTGCTGGGCGATTTCGTCGGTGGCATTGACCGCGCGAAAATGCTGTAGCGCGCGCACCAGGGTCAAGCCTTGTTGTTCCAGATAGCTATACAGCGACTCGCCGATCTCTTCCGGATGGGGAATGAGTTCCGCCGGCAAGGTTGAGTTTTCGACCGCCATCACCGTGCCGTCGACCAGGCGCAAGCGACATAGTCTGACCACCGCGGCCGCGGGCGAGAGGCCCAATTGCATCACTTCTTCGCGATTGGCCTGCACGATTTGACGCGACAACCAGCGCGAGTCCGGGGTAAAACCGCGGCGCCGCTGGGTCTCGCTAAAGCCGGCCAGGCGCGACAAAGGGTCTTCGAGGCGCGGCGTAATAAAACTGCCGGCACCCTGCGAGCGGCGGATCAAGCCTTGTTCCACCAGCAGGCCGATCGCCGTGCGCGCGGTCACCCGCGATACGCCCAAAGCTTCCGAAAGTACGCGTTCCGACGGTAGCGCCTCGCCTGCTTGCCACATCCCGCCATGGATCGCCGAAGTCAGATTGCGCGCCAATTGCAGGTAGAGCGGGGTGTCTTTGGTCGCATCAGGTTTGAGCGATTGCCAGCGCGTGTCCATCGAATCTCCGGTTTTTCGTCCTGCTGTTAGGACCATTATATTACCAAAATAAGACCATGCAATTATTTTGGTATGATGCCGTTTTTACAAATTTTTATGCAATTAAAACAATGATTTATATAGGAATTTAATGGAATTCAACGCTATTTATGGGACCGGTATTTACCCTTAATACCAGTTGAATTGAACGATTGGTCTTAATTGGTATGATACCGGTCCTATCGTGTTTTCGACTGTCGGCGGAGGGATGGAGTGCGCGCACAGGAAGGCAAAGCCGGGAGGGACGGGCAAATATCAGACTATTTCGAGGGTGTTATAAAAGATACCTTGCAATACACACTACCGGCTGCTATTGTTCAGTCATGATGAAAAAGCAGGTTTTAGTTGAGGCGCCAGTCGTGCATTGCAAGGTACCGTGCAATGAACTGATCGATGTAACGAGCGCATGAGGAATCTATGAAAACGCAGTTGAAAAAGGGCACGTTAGACATGTGTGTGCTGGCGGTTCTGGCCAGCGGCGACAGTTACGCCTATGAATTGGTCTCGACCTTATCCAAGACGATGGACATCAGTGAAGGAACGATTTACCCGCTGATGCGCCGTTTGCAAGCCGAATCGTGGGTCTCGACCTATCTGGTTGAATCTGCCTCCGGTCCATCGCGCAAATATTACGCACTGACCGCGCAGGGCCGGGCAAGCCTCGCGGAAATGCAAACGGAGTGGAGCGAATTCGTCAGTGAAGTAAGCCGGGTTCTAAGTTCGATAAAGACAAAAACGCAGGTTGGAGAAACAGAATGAAACAAGAACATTTCGTGCAGGCGCTGCGTCGCGGCTTGGCCAATTTGCCCAAACCTGAAGTTGACGAGATTGTTGCCGACTATCGTGAATATATTAGCGATGCGGTCGCGGCCGGCCGCAACGAAGAGGAAGTTATCGCGGCACTGGGCGACCCGGCCAAATTGACCCGTGAGCTCAAGGCGCAAGCCAGTTACCGCCAGTGGGAAAGCCATCGCAGTTTCGGCAACCTGATGCGGGTGATGATCTCGATTGCCGGCTTGGGTGTGATGAACTTCTTTTTGTTCTTCCCCTTCCTGATTTACATGCTTTTCCTCACGGTGGGTTATATCGTGTCGGTTGCCCTGATGATCGCCGGGGTGGTGATGGTGATCGGCGCGGGCGGCAACAAGTTATTCAACTGGCCGCATGTCGAATCGCTGGGGCAGGGAAACTTTTCCTTCGATGGTCATCGCGGCCATACAAAATTACCCGGTCTGACCAACTCGCCGGTGCAACCCATCCTCCATGTACGGGCCGGCAAGGATACGCCCGACGCGGAAGGGGTGAGGGTCGAGAAAGACCGTTTTATCTTCCAGTTGGACGATGGCGAAGAAGCGAACCTGGTGCTGGCGAACGGCACCCCGGTGACGCTTGAATCCGATGACGGCAAGATGAGCGTCGATACCGACGACGCCAAAGCGCGTGCGCTGATCACTGACCAAGCCGATGGCAGCGTGGCGGTTGCGCGCAAAGATATCCAGTCGATCAAGATCGAAAATTCCGACGGCGAGGATTTTAATTATAGCGTCGGGAAAAATCCGGGCGAGACCCATTTGCGCTTTCATTCGGACGGCGGCGACGTGTCGATCGACCAGGACGACAAACACGATAAAGATCATTTTGCCGCGACTGACGGCAAAAGCGCCTTCAATATCGATGCCAACAAGCTTTCGATTCAAGGTGACGATGGCAAGCAAGCGGTGAGTATCGACGGCAACCAGATTTCGATCAACGATGGCGATGATCATATTCATATAGGTACTCGACCGGGCTGGTCGGTAATCATGACGGTACTGCTGTTCGGCATCGGTTTTGCAATTGTCGGTGCCTTGGGCTTTTTGCTGTGTCTGTGGATTTCGCGCCTGACTTGGCGCGGCCTCAGCCGCTACGTGAAATACCAAATTAGTGTAGTTACTGGGAAAGAGGAGTCCCTGGTACGAGCCGAGTGAAATCGCGCCACTCAAAAAATAGGATGTCCAGTGCGAATTAGAACCGTCAAGAGTTCCGCAACAGCATAGAAACAGAGAGAAGGGCGAGGCAAAATTTGCCTCGCCGACCCCCGAGCCGGAACGATCCGACTTCGGACCAACAAACGAAAATCGGAGTACATCATGAATCATGAAGCTAAGTTAGTACTGCTAAGTATATCCAGCGCCGCTTTATTGTCGTTTTCCACTTTGTCGAGCGCCGCATCGGCGGCTACCCGAGAGCTTGCCCCGAGTCAGAGCGCGAGTCAAAGTCCGAGCGCGAGTCAAAGTCCGAGCCAAAGCCCGAATCAAAACGCCGACCTTATCGTCACCCAGTTGCGTGCGGCGGTTCACGCCGATGCCCTGGATCGCGCCGGCCGCCTGATCCTGGAAGGCACTGTCGAAGCGAAAGGATGCAATGCGGCGGCGCGGATTGCGCTTGACCCGGCTGCCCGCAGCGCCGCGATCTATGCTGAAGATGGCGGTCCCGCCGGCGGCGCCGAAGGCGTCGACGGCGCACTGGCCTGGACCAAAGATGCGACGGGCATGACTCGCCGCGCCGCTTTGCCCTCGTATGTGCAAAGCCTGACCAGCGATGCCTACTGGGCCAACGGCGGCTTGGCCAATAGCCACTGGCCGGCTCAAGCGCGTTATCAGGCGCGGGCGAAAATCGGCACGGATCGCGACGATATTCTTGAGGTTACGCCGGCCGGCGGCAAGCCGACCCTGGTCTGGATTTCGCAAAAAACCCATCTGCCGGTGCAGTGGTCGCGCCGCGACGAAACGGGTGTGACCGTTACAGCCTATGCGGATTATCGCAACGTGGAGGGGGCCATGATTCCATTCGAGCAAAGCGTCACGGATGCGGACGGCAACCTGCACAAATACCTTTTACATACAGCGACAGCCCATGCCGACCAGAACACGGTCAACGCCTTGATCAAAATGCCCGCCGAGGTGCCGGCGGACTTCGATATTCAAGGTGCTCGCAGCACCACGGTACCTTTGCATTTCGCGGGCCAACCTTCGGCGGGCCAACCTTATGTCGACGTCTATATCGATGGCCGCGGCCCATTTAATTTCCTGGTCGATACCGGCGCCAACCTGTCTTTATCGGCGCAAACCGCACAAAAAATCGGCTTGCCTTTATTTGGCGGCAGCCGCGTGGCGAATGCCGCCGGCGAGTCTGCCGCGGCGCAATACGCCATGATTGCGGATCTGCGGATCGGCGAGGCCCATGTGCACCAGCAAAATGTACAGGTGCTGGATTTGGCTCATGCCGTCTCCGGCGCGTCACGCCGGCATGTCGATGGAGTGGTTGGCGCGGAAATCATGGAACGTTTTGTTTCGACCTTCGATTTCCCCAACCAAAGCTTGACCCTGTCGCTCGATAGCTTGCCTCATACCGACTTGGCCTCGGCTGCGCCGGCCACCCTTAACCACACCAAAACCGTGAAGCCGGGCTGCATCAAGGGCGCAACCGACGCCGTGTTCGGCCGGGGCGCAAAAATCAGCACGTTGCTGGTCTCGGCCAAGCCGATCAAGATTACGGCACGGTCGATAAATGTTACGGAAAAATCGGCAGACCGGCTGCCGCTGATTCGCTTCGCCGTGTTTGTGGTGACGGGGCATGCTCAAGGCACGCCAAGCCATGCTCCGAGTTCGCCGAAACGCGCGGCTGCTTCGGTGATCCAGGCCCATCAGACTCAGCCTGGCTCTGTCGCGCGTCTAGTATGATGAGGCTTACCCTGATAGGAAGCGCCGCCGGTGGTGGTTATCCTCGGGTTCGACCACTGAGCGCGCGCCGCAGCCGACGAAACAATCATGCCCTATCAGCAGATACTGAATACCATCCAGAAAGAAGTTGTGCCGTTGTTGAGCCAGGGCCGGGTCGCCGACTATATCCCCGAGCTGCGGAAAATATCCAGGAACAAGTTCGGCATGGCGGTGGTCACGCTGTCGGGCGAGACCTACAAAGTCGGCGATGCGGATGAATGTTTCTCGATCCAAAGTATTTCCAAATTATTCGCTTGTACCCTGGCCTTTCAATTATTGAAGGATCATTTGTGGGAGCGCGTGGGCCGTGAACCTTCCGGCAACGCGTTTAATTCGCTGGTGCAGTTGGAATACGAAAGCGGGGTGCCGCGCAATCCGTTTATCAATGCGGGCGCCCTGGTCGTCAGCGATATTCTGTCCGAGCGTTTTGTTCAAGCCGAAACGGCGTTGATCCAGTTTATCCGGCGCTTGAGCGACAACAGCGCCATCGACTATAGCCGCCGCGTCGCCCAATCGGAGCGGGAGCACGCCGATCGCAACCTGGCGATGGCGCATTTTATGAAAAGCTTCGGCAATTTCCGTAATCCGGTGGAGTTGGTGATCGACGCCTACTGCCGTCAATGCGCGATCGAAATGAGCTGTGTCGATTTGGCCCGCGCGGTGGCCTTCCTGGCCAACGGTGGGGTAGTGCCCTGGACCGGCGAGCGCATTTTGAGCCCGACCTCCGCCAAACGCATGAGCGCGCTGATGCTGACCTGCGGCACCTACGATGCGGCGGGCGATTTTGTGTATCGGGTTGGTTTGCCGGCCAAAAGCGGCGTCGGCGGCGGCATTGTCGCCTTGTTGCCGGGCGAGATCGGATTGTGCGTCTGGTCGCCGGGGCTCGATCCCAACGGTAATTCGCTGGCGGGGACACAGGCCTTGGAATTGTTTACCACGCTGACCGAACGCTCGATTTTCTAAACCGCGCCATGAGGCTGGCCTGGCCCAGCCGTGCAGGTATACCGTGCCCAACCGTAGCGCTTGAAGCGCACGCCGGACCATGGCCCGGCGTGCCTTAGCCCCAAGCTTAAAAAGTTTGCCAGTCGCCGCCGGCGTCGGCTTTAGCGGCGACGGGCAGTATGGCATCGGGACGCCGTTTGGCACTGACTGCACCGGCACCGGCGAAAACGCGGGGCGCCGGCGTGCGTTGCACTGCCGCGACGGGTTGTGCGTGCCGCGCGGGCTCCGCCCGTCTGGCGGAGCCGCCGCGGATGTCGTATCGCGCATCGGCACGCGCCACGGTAAACACCGAGACCATCTCGTTCATCTTCACCGCCTGGACTTCCAGCGATTGAGCGGCCGCCGCGGCTTCCTCCACCAAGGCGGCATTTTGCTGGGTGACTTCATCCATTTGACTGACCGCCTGATTCACCTGCTCGATGCCGCGTCCTTGTTCGTCCGAGGCCGAGGCAATTTCTCCGATAATGTCCGACACCCGCTTGACCGCCAACTGCACCTCGGCGGTGGTTTTGCCGACTTGTTCGGCCTGGCTCGACCCGTGCTGGATGGTGCTGACCGAACTTTCAATCAATTCCTTGATTTCCTTCGCCGCGGATGACGAGCGTTGCGCCAGACTGCGCACCTCGGAGGCGACCACGGCGAAACCTCGACCTTGTTCGCCCGCTCGCGCAGCTTCAACTGCCGCGTTCAACGCCAGAATGTTGGTCTGGAAAGCGATGCCTTCGATAAGCGAGGTGATCTCGGCAATTTTGGCCGAACTCGCCGAAATCTGGCTCATGGTGCCCACCATCATTTCCACCACGCCGTGTCCCTTGTCGGCGATTTGCGAGGCATCGACAGCGAGTACGCTGGCTTGCCGCGCATTGTCGGTATTTTGCTTGACGGTACTGGTCAGTTCTTCCATGCTCGCGGCGGTTTCTTCCAGCGAGGCGGCTTGTTCTTCGGTGCGAGCCGACAGGTCGATATTGCCTGCCGCGATTTCTTTGGAGGCCACACTGACCGAGTCGCTGGAAAGCCGGACTTCGCCGATGACCTCGGCGACCCGCGCCATGAGTTTATTGAAGGCGACGGAAGTCCGCCCGATTTCGTCCATGCGCGCCACCGGAGCTTGCAGGGTCAAGTCCAGCGATTGATTCACGCTCTCCAGCGTATGCTGGATGCCGTGCAAGCCGCGGCTGATGATTTGATACAGGTGGGTGGCGAGAATGCCTGCCAAGACCAGTACCGCCAGCATGATGCCGAGCAATAACCAGAAGGCCAGCGAATACGCGCTATTGTTGGCCACCTGCAAAGAGTCAGCCAATTTCTGGTTGTGTTCGATATGGTCCCTGATTGCGCTGGTCAAGGTTTTCGAGGCATTGTCCACCGCTCCGCCGGCCAGCAAAATCGGCCTGGCCAGTTCCATCGGACCGGTGCGCGACTTTTCCACAAAATCGATACGTGCGGTGCGATAGGCTTCAAACGCGGCTTTATCGGCCGCGAGCAGCTTGCGATCCGTATCGTCAGCCACGTCGTCGTGTTCGTACTTGGCGAGATGTTTGTCGAAAGCGTCTTCGGAGGCCGCGATTAAACTCTCCACCTCGGCTTTTTGTGCCGGGTCGACCACCAGATGACGATAGGACAGCCGCCGCATATCGGACAAATCATTGTTGGCGGCCACCAGCTCGGCGATGCTGGGCATGATGTTGGTTTGCATGAACTCAAAGCGGTTTTGCGATTGCGAGAGTTGCCACAAACCGTAGCTGCCGACAAAAACCAATGCCAGCAGGGCAACGGCCAAGGTCATGATCAGACGTTTGGTGATATTCATGAGCGGGTACCTCCGGGAACTGCCAGGATAAGGCGGGTACAACATGGGGTGTGGTCTGATGGGCGATCGACGGCCGGACGTGGCGCGAACGTCTTTTATTTTTATGGCTTTAGCAGCGCCATCGACGGTCTGGACTCATGGCATTGCTCCATCGTGTGAGGTATGCATGGTGACCGCAATCGGGTACAAAGCGATACGCTGAAAAGAACAGGCAATTTCAGTGTGTGGTTAAGGTATGTGGTTAACATAAGTGCTGAAAATTCCACTATGTGGGCTTTTCAGCACTTAAGTAAAACATACTATTACAAAAGCCTTACGGCAACTAAAATTAGCTGGATGCATTCGTCTAATCGTTCAAGCTCTATTCAGGTAAAAACCGGCTATCGCCGCGCAGCCCATGGGCACGTGGCATTGCCGAGGGTCGGGCCCTAAGGAGTGGGCGAGAACGTTGATTCACCGGGGCGCCGGCGTTTCTGCGGGTGTTGGGGCCGGGCAACGATTGCAACTGGTGTGGGCCGAACCTTGGTTCGACACCCCACTTCATGCCTCGAACACCGAGTCGGCCGAGGTGGTTAGTGCCGCCCAGCGCCGGATCGGCGCCGGGAAATACTTTCCCATGCCGCCACCGTCATGAGCGTGAGTGTCGTCAAGCCGCACACCATCAGTAAATCGGTCCTGAAGGCAAACGGGACGATGAGTGCCAGCAACGCGGCACCGATCCAATGCGATAACGGTATCCGGCCATAAATCACTCGTTTGTACAGCGCGTTACCCAACAAATAAATAAACGGGCCGCCGAGTAACAGCAAGGCGCTGGTCAAGCCTATGGCGTGATCCGGGTGTTCGATGACCAAGTCGTCGGCGGCGGCGCAGGCCACGATACCGGCGATCAGGACCGCATGCACGTAGTGGAAGTACGCCGCCATCATGCCGGGTTCGCTGGATTCGGTGATCGCCCGGCTGCCGGCGCGGCTGCCGCGATCGAAATAGATCCACCACAGGGCGCAGCTCCCGGTAAAACACACCAGGAAGCTGATCACGGTGGGGGCGCTCCAATTGGCGGAGTCGCTCAAGGTGGCGCCCGTGACCAGCACCGACTCACCCAATGCCAGAATCACGAAGCCCTGGCAGCGCTCGGCAATATGCCCGCCTTCGGCCGAGCGCCAGTCGGTGGAGCGGGAACGTCCCAGCACCGGCAAGGCAAAACCGATCATCGGCGAGATATATTCGCATAAGACGGCGGCCGTCCACAGGGCAAAACGCAGTGTGCCGTGGCTCAAACCGCCGGCGATCCACCCCAGGCCGGAAATCATCAGCCAGCCGCAGATGCGGCGGAAATTGGCGCTTAGGGCATGATGCCGGCCGAGCAACAGCAACACGATCAGACTGCGCCCGAGCTGGATCCCCACATAGCTCAAGGCGAAGATCAAGCCGCGCCCGGCGTAGGCATAAGGCAGGCTGGCGGCCATCACCATGCCGATCAGCATGATCGCCAGCAACAGCAAACGCACTTCAATCCGTTCGGGATCGAACCAGTTGGTGACCCAGCAGGTGTATTGCCAACCCAGCCACACCGCAAACCAAAGTACCAGCGTTTCGAGTGCGCCGAGCAACGATAGATCGTGGACCAGCTTGTGTGAAAGCTGGGTGACGGCAAAGGCGTAGATCAGGTCGAAGAACAGCTCGACATAAGTCACTTTGGCTTCTTCGCCATTGCGCGGGCGCAATAAACCATCCTTGGGCGGGCGCAATAAACCATCCTTGGGCGCGCGCAATAAACCGGTCTTGGGTCTCGATCTCAACGCTGTCTCCGTGCAAGGAGGAACGCGGGTAACAGATAACGGCCCGGGGTGAGCCCAGGCCGCGCCAACTTAATTCAGCTTGCTGAAAGGCGAACCCGCATGTTCGCGCAGTTCGTGGAAGGTGATGTCCGGCCACGCTTCCTGGGCTGCGGCGACTTCGCCGTTATGCACCGCCAGCATGGTGATCGCATCCGAAGCGTCGGTGGCGATGCGCGAGGTATTGAAGTCGATAAAGCGCTTCATCGCGGCCGGGTCCTTGGCCGTGACCCAGCGCGAGATGCGATAGCGCGACGGCGACATGCGCACTTCAACCTTGTATTCGGAAGCGAGCCGATGCGCCACCACTTCAAACTGCAATTGGCCGACCGCGCCGAGCAACATCATGCCGCCGCCGACCGGTTTAAACACCTGAATGGCGCCTTCTTCACCCAACTGCTTGAGTGCTTCGCCGAGTTGCTTCTGCCGCATCGGATCGGTGACTTCGACGTTTTGGAAGATTTCCGGAGCGAAAAAAGGCAAGCCGATAAATTGCAGCGGTTCGCCTTCGGTCAGCGTATCGCCCAAGCAAAGATTGCCGTGGTTAGGGATGCCGATAATATCGCCGGGGTAAGCTTCGGTCACGGTCTCGCGCCGCTGCGATAAAAAGGTGACGACGTTGTTGGCCCGCATCTTTTGTCCCGAGCGGGTGACTTGCAAGGCCATACCGCGCTCGAAATGGCCCGAACACACACGAATAAACGCCACCCGGTCGCGATGGGCGCGATCCATATTTGCTTGCACCTTGAACACCATGCCGGTAAACGCCGGTTCTTCCGGGTCGACGGCGCGCACCGTGGTCATGCGCGGGGTCGGCGGCGGCGCGAGTTCGATCAGCGCGTCGAGAATTTCCTTCACGCCGAAGTTGTTGATCGCCGAGCCGAACAATACCGGCGATTGGGTGCCGGCCAAAAACGCTTCGCGGCTAAAGGCCGGCGAGGCGCCGGTGACCAGCTCGATTTCTTCTTTGGCGCGGGTCCAGACGTCGCCGAAACGGCGATAGGCTTCATCGTCTTCGAGGCCATACAGGGTTTCGACTTCGCCGCCCATGGTGCTGTCGCCGGCGCGGAAAATTCGCACCTGGTTGTGGGCGATATCGTAGACCCCCTTGAAATTCTTGCCGGTTCCTATCGGCCAGGAGAAGGGGATGGCGGCCACCCCGAGATGTTCTTCGACTTCGCTCAGCAAATCGAGCGGTTCGCGCACATCGCGGTCGAGCTTGTTGATAAAGGTCAGCACCGGGGTATTGCGGCTGCGGCACACTTCCAGCAGTTTCAGGGTTTGCGACTCGATCCCGTTGGCGCCGTCGATCACCATCACGGCCGCATCCACGGCGGTCAGCACCCGATAGGTATCTTCCGAGAAGTCCTGGTGACCCGGGGTATCGAGCAGGTTGATCACGGCATCGCCATATTCAAACTGCATCACTGAACTGGCGACGGAAATCCCGCGCTGCTTCTCGATCTCCATCCAGTCCGAGGTGGCGTAGCGATTGCTCTTGCGGCCTTTCACGGTGCCGGCGATATGGATCGCGCCCGAAAACAGCAAGAGTTTTTCGGTGAGCGTGGTTTTACCCGCGTCAGGGTGCGAAATCACCGCAAAAGTGCGGCGGCGTTTAACTTCAGAAATAGACATGCGTGCTCCGTATCCCGCCATGAAAGGTGGAGGACCCAGACGGGCCGCGGGCCGCAGCGCTCGAACCTGCCTACTTAGACAAGGAGCTTCTACGGCACCTCTCCAGTAAGCGATGCGTTGGGGCAGATTTACCGAATCTGCCGAATACCGTGAGTTTACACGACCGGACGGCTTGGGCGGGGATTTGGCCAGGTTTGGCGCGCCAACAGGGTCCCACACAGTCCATTTGCGAGGAAAACTTGTTGAATTCGCCGGATGTCGTTAAAATCCGTGCGTCACTGGGGAGTAGCCTTCCTTCCTCCCGGAAGGAGAGCGCGTCAACATACTTGGCTTTTTGCCATGGCGCGTTCGACCGTATCGGTTTGGCGAGACCATTGACGCACCACATCGTATCCGGGGCGGACGCGATAGGTGCGTCATGGTTCGCTTAAGTCCGGCCCCGGAGATACACCATGCTGGATTTTCATGCTGCCGCCGCGCGTCCCGATGCGCCAGCTCATGCCACTACTCAATTACCTGCTCGGCGACCTATTGGATCGCTGTTTCCCCATTTGAACGCCGCACCGCATATCGCACGCTGTGCCGGGAGCCTCGCATGACCTATCTGTTGTTGGAATTGGCGCTGATGTTGCTGGTGATCCTGAGTGCCGCCGAGCTCTTCACCAATGCGCTGGAACATCTGGGCGAACGCCTGAAAATCTCGGAAGGCGTCACCGGCTCGCTGTTTGCCGCGGTCGGCACGGCCTTGCCTGAAACTCTGGTGCCCTTGCTGGCGATCATGGGCAGCACCGGGCATGTCCAGGTCAACCAGGAAATCGGTATCGGCGCGATTCTCGGGGCGCCGCTGATGTTGTCGACCTTGTCGACCTTCCTGATGGCGGCCTCTGTACTGCGCGCGCGCGGCTGGCGTGGCAAAATCACGCCCGAGTTGAGCGGTTTCACGCGCGACCTGAATTTCTTCCTGATCGCTTTTGTGCTGGCGGTGGTGGCGATGTATGTGCCGCATCGACACCTGCTGGTCAGGGCCTTGTTCAGCGCCGCCATGGTCTCGGTTTATCTGGTGTATATCGTGATGACCGTGCGCGCCTCGGATCAACTGGTCGAAGACGGCCACGGCACCGAATCGCATGCGCCGATGCTGCTGTCGCGCGTGGGGCTGCCGGTCAATTTGTTGACCATTGCGGTGCAGCTCGCATTGGCGGTGGGTTTGCTGCTGTGGGGGGCGCAAGGTTTTATCGCCGGCATCCGCGGCGTCTCGGAGTTGTTCGGCATTTCGGCCTTGCTGTTGTCGCTGCTGATTATTCCGATTGCCACCGAGTTGCCGGAGAAGGTCAATAGCATCCTGTGGATACGCCGCCGCAAAGATACCTTGGCGTTCGGCAATATCACGGGCGCCATGGTATTCCAGGGCACGCTGTTGCCGGCAATCGGCATTTTATTGACCCCGTGGGCGCCGGGGATCGAGGTGGTTACCGGCATTTTGATTACGCTGCTGGCGGCGGCATGGATGCGGGTGAATGCCCGTGCGTCGGGAATCGCGGTGTGGGTCTTGTTGGTGAATGGCGCGCTGTATGCAGCTTACCTGGCGCTGACGCTGACACGCTGAAATAAATCGTTGAGATACGTATGAGCACGCTTGAACACGCGGTGGCTTTCAAACAATGGATTTGCATTATTTGCGGCTGGATTTACGACGAAGCGCTGGGTCTGCCTGAGGAGGGCTTGCCGCCGGGCACGCGCTGGCACGAGATTCCCTTCAACTGGCGTTGTCCTTTGTGCGATGTGGGCAAGGAGGATTTTGCGGTGGTCGAATTTTGATCAGCGCGGGCCAAAAAATTCGACGGCAAATTTAATCAACTCGGCCTGGCCGTCGATTTCGAGTTTGCGTTTGATCGACATGCGGTGGGTTTCGACCGTGCGTACCGAAAGCGTATGTAGTGTGGCAATCTGTTTGTTGGATAAACCGCTGGCCAGGTCGCGCAAGATTTCATGTTCACGCGGCGTCAGTTTTTCAATAATGCCGTAGCGTGACGCGGCCGGTTTTTGTTCGGCAAGTTCGGCATCGAAAAAGGTGCCGCCCCGGGCAATGGTATAAATTGCCTCGACAATCTGCGTGGCCGGCGAATCCTTCAACACATAACCATGCGCGCCGGCCGCCACGGCCTGCGCGACATATTCCTGATTATTGTGCATCGATAACACCAGGATGCGGATCGTGGGATAACGCCGGCTGATCGCCTGGGTCAAGGCGATGCCGCTGCCGCCTTTCATGCTGATGTCGGTCAAGACCAACCGCGGCGCGCTGGACTCGGTCAATGCCAGTGCTTCAGCGGCGGTGCCGGCCTCACCCACCACCTCAAACCCTGCGATAGCGTCAAGCCGCAAGCGCAAGCCGTCGCGCACCAAGGGGTGGTCATCGACCAGCAACAGGCGAATCGGGGCGGGCGCGGTAGCGGTATCGATAGCGGTCATATCAAGTGCTCGCTGGTGGGGGACGGCACGGCAAAGAAGGGAATCATGGCAAGCAGTGCGGTGCGTCCCGGCTGGGAGTCTATCTGTATTCTGCCCCCCAGCGACTCGGCGCGTTCGCGCATATTGCGCAAGCCGATGCCGCGCCGCGCGTCCGCTTGCACCGCATCGTAGTCGAAGCCACGGCCGTCATCGACAATACTGAGTGTGACCTGCTGCGGCAACACCGCCAAGGTGACTTTGACGCAGCGCGCCTGGGCATGGCACGCGATATTGGTGAGGGCCTCCTGGGCGATACGGAACAACACGGTGTTGATCGCCTCCGGCAGGTCTTTTCCTGCCGCGGCCGAGGTGTCGATCGAGACTCCCGCGGCCGGCATCGGGCCGCTTTCGCCAAACTCGCGCCCAAGTTGCACCAAGGCTGCTGCCAAGCCGAAATCGTCGAGCATGGCGGGTCGCAGGTCGTGCGAGATGCGGCGGATTTCGCCCAAGGTGCGGTTGATCTGGCCCAAGGCCTTGTTGATCGGCGCGGCGATGGCATGTTGCTGGGGTGTGGTCATTTCCAGCCGGGCCGGTACCGATTCGAGCAACAATTTGGTCGATACCAGCATTTGGCTGATACCGTCGTGCAATTCGCGCGACAATCGTCCGCGCTCGGCTTCTTGCGATTCGACCACTTGCAGCGCGAGCAACTTCAATTTGGCATCGGAGCTGCGATGGTCGGTAATGTTGAGCGCCAGTCCGCAAGCACCGATCACCAGCATGCCCAGGGTGCCGATCAGGCCGATCCAGAGCAAGGTCCGCTTGATATTGGAGGAGGCATGCTGGTCGATTTGTGCCAGTGCCGCATTGACGTCGTCCAGGTAAATGCCGGTGCCGACCACCCAGCCCCAGCGGTCGAGCAGCACCACATAGCCGAGTTTGGGTTCCATCTGATGGGTCGACGGGCGGCCCCACGGGTATTGCACAAAACCGCCGCCATGCTCGGCTTGATGAATCAGTAATTGAATCGTCGGCGTGCCGTCGGGGGCCTGCATGTCCCATAAATTGCGTCCGACCAGTTCCGGTTGGCGCGAATGCATCAGCGTCTTGCCGGAACGGTCGTAGACAAAAAAGTAGCCATCGGTGCCGAATTCGAGTTTGGATAACACTTGCAGCGCGCGCGCACGTGTCTCGTCGTCGTCCCGGCCCGAATCGTACAGCGGCGCGATGGCGCTTCTTGCCAAATCCAGGTAGTTGCGCAGCTCCGCCTGTTTGCTGGCCTGATAAGCGGTCGCCACGATGTGCTGCTGCGAATTCGACAGGGAACGCGCATGTAACGCCACCGCAATCGCGATCGCGGCGGTCGCGCCGATAAACGGCAGCAGGGCCAGCAGCAACAATTTTCGCTTCAAGCCGCGAATCGATAGAGTCATGGGGGTACCGGGGTGAATAAGGCTGCGCGCCGCTTGGCAGCGATGCCGGTCGGCGATTTAATCGGGTAGGGGGTGATTCTATACGGCTTGGCGCAATCGGCCGTGAGATCCCCTGCGCGAGGGGCGGTGCCGGATCGATTGGCGCCGGGGCGCGGTACCCGCAGATGCGGCTTGTGGCTGCGCCGGGCCGCTTTGCACGGCTGCTCTACGCAGCATTACGTAGAGGTATTCCGTAGACGGTGGATCAGGGCCGCTTGAGCCCCTTGATGCGGGCGCCTGAGCGGTTTCGCTGCGATTTGCCGGTTGTATCTGCGTAGTACTACGCTTGTGGCGTAGATAAAAACTATCAATAATGTTTTGCGCCCAATTAAAGCAGGCGTGCAGCCAGATCGAGAAAGCATCGTAATGTCTCGCTCGGCTCGCCAAATATAATATCCGCCAGGAGACCCGATTTTGTCTGCGAATGTCTTGCGCGACACCTTGCGCACTGATTACCGACTTGGCCGCCGGCTTTATTTTAGCCCCGGGCCGGGTGCTGCATTTCCCAAGCTATTGATGAAGAACCGGGCTTGAGGCTTGGGTCAAGTCCGGCTGACTGCGACTAAGCGGCCGCACCCAAGTCCCTCCGTGGATTATTATGCAGTCCCTCTGCCGCCAGTCCCATTAAAATGGGCGGGCGCAGTATATGTATATATAAGATAAAACCGTCACCCGGGTGCTACCGCGCCGCATCTCACCCGGCAAGATGGAACAGCCGGGTTGCATTTTACCGAACCCGCTTTCGACGACTCGAACCGACGACTATGAGACCAGACGACGAATCCCCACCCCGAGGCTCCCCCCTCAAATTTATCTTGCTGTTGCCCTATATCGCGCTGCTGTGGTTGCCGTTTTATAACCACGCCCAGCCGCCGTTTTTGGGTTTCCCCTTCTTTTACTGGTACCAGTTTCTTTGGGTGCCGCTGACATCGCTGATTTTGTACATCGTCTATAGGTGGGTCCGATAATGCCGACTACGCTAAACCTGACAGCTATTTCTGTCTTTGTCGCATTCTTCCTGCTGGTGACGGTGTTGGGGTTTGTGGCTGCCCGTTGGAAAGCGGGCGACATGACGCAACTGCACGAATGGGGCCTGGGCGGCCGCCAGTTCGGCACGGTGATTTCGTGGTTCCTGGTCGGCGGCGACTTCTATACCGCTTATACGGTGATCGCGGTGCCGGCGCTGGTCTACGCGGTGGGCGCTTATGGCTTTTTTGCCCTGCCCTATACCATCATCGTTTATCCGTTTGTGTTTGCGGTGATGCCGCGCTTGTGGAAAGCCTGCAAAGAGGGCGACCACATTACCGCCGCCGATTTTGTGCAAGGCGTGTATGGCGGCAAATGGTTTGCCGCCGCGATCGCGATTACCGGCATCGTCGCGACCATGCCGTATATCGCCTTGCAATTGGTGGGTATGCAGGTGGTGATCAAGAGCCTGGGGGTTTCCGGTGAAATACCGCTGGTGCTGGCCTTCCTGATCCTCGCGATATACACCTATGCCAGCGGTTTGCGGGCTCCGGCGATGATCGCCTTTGTCAAAGACATCATGATTTATATCGTGGTGATTGCGGCAATCTGGCTGATTCCGAGCAAGCTTGGCGGTTATGCCTCGGTGTTCGACGCGGCCGATCATTTCTTCAAGGCCAAAGGCGGCGCCACCGGCATTATCCTGAAACCGACGCAATACACGGCTTACGCTTCGTTGGCTTTCGGCTCGGCGATGGCGGCATTTATGTATCCGCATACGATGACCGGCGTGCTGAGTTCGGCGAGTGCCAATACGGTCAAGAAAAATGCCATTTTCCTGCCGGCCTATACTTTGCTGTTGGGGCTGATTGCCTTGCTCGGCTATATGGCGATTGCGGCCGGCGTCAAAGTGACCTCCAACAGCGACGTGGTGCCGGCTCTGTTTGCCACGCTGTTTCCCTCGTGGTTCCTGGGTTTTGCCGCGGCGGCGATTGCCATCAGCGCCTTGGTTCCGGCGGCGATTATGTCGATCGGTTCAGCTAACTTGTTTACGCGTAATCTGTGGAAACCGTTGATTTCACCGAATATTACGCCCAGCCAGGAAGCGACCAATGCAAAACTGGTCTCGCTGGCGGTCAAGTTCGGCGCCCTGATTTTCATTATCTTTCTGCCGACCCAGTTTGCGATCGACTTGCAATTGCTGGGCGGGGTCTGGATTTTGCAGACTTTCCCGGCCATCGTCTTCACCCTTTACACCCGCGGCCTCAAGCTGCCGGCGCTGTTTATCGGCTGGATCGGGGGCATCGGCGTGGGTACCACCTTGGCTATCATGCAAGGTTTGAAGCCGATTTATGTGCTGCATCTGGCGGGTGGCAGCTACCCCTGCTACATCGGCGTGATTGCGCTGGCGGTCAATGTGGTGCTGACTTTGGTGCTGTCGGCGATATTGCCGGCCAAGCCAGCGCTGCTTAAACGCTA
>Ga0302178_10000126_pt1 | contig 68040 bp, 51 predicted proteins | sample I_Palsa_E1_3_FD_198790 | JGI IMG/M metagenome (GOLD analysis project Ga0302178, IMG submission 198790) | Peat permafrost microbial communities from Stordalen Mire near Abisko, Sweden - I_Palsa_E1_3 | ecosystem: Environmental > Terrestrial > Soil > Palsa > Peat permafrost | place: Sweden...
AATTGAGGTGAATTCGGATGCGATAAAGCTCATTAAGTTCGATATGCGAAATACGATTGATGTGACTTTAAAAAAACCCTATGGAATAATTTTAGGTGAAAATCTTCCTCATGTTAAAAATGAGCTGTCGGCATATGGTGCGATTGAACATGTTTATGCCAATGTGGATTATTCAAGTACATTAGCTAACATGGATGGATATGCATTTTTTAGTTATGACAAGTATCGAGAATTCGTTAGGATGTGGACGGACGAAAGCGGAGCTCAAGACGCCGCGCGGGTGGCTTACTTTAACGCGGCCCAATTTAATAACAATTATCATTTGATTGTAGATCAAAAAGCTATAATTAAATACGTTGAGGATGTTGCGAAAATTCCCATAAGTAATGGGGCTGGTTATTCTAATTGTTACACGCAGTGTTTTCTCGGTATACAATCCGCGCGTTATAATAAATACACGGGTAAAATTCAGGTTATTTCTTACGAAAATCACGTGGCATTGCGTTTCGGAGAAAACCCGCAGCCGCCGACAGGAGGCTGGAAATGGCAGTCCAATGGGCTCGGGCCTAATAACAGAGGCCTTGATAATGGCGCCTGGGTATGGGATTCGACACCGGGCCCCGGCGGAGAGCCCGATGCCTGGATTGCCGACGTATGGAATGGCCGGGCATACCGGGATGAGCCGGGTGCGCTCGAAAGACACTTTAAGGGATACTGGACGGAACGCTTTGGTTACGATGGGCAGCCGATTCCTCCGGGATATAACCTCGGCGACCAAAAACCCGCTTTTCTCAATACCCGAGGCGATCAATCGTTTGCGGTTCCGTATGTTCGAGATCCCGTGCCGGCTAACGTTCGTGTGCCACCCGGCGTGCAGGATATGCCTGCTTATAAGCCGGTCTTCACCATCGAAATGACGGCCGCTGACTGGCTGGCCCCGCCTCCCACAGATTGGGAAATGGACGAAGCATTCGCGGATTTGATGACGCAGGGAACACTGCCATGAGCGCTAATCTGCCGAATTTCTATAAACTGACTTGATAGGTCGACTCGGTATCGCCGCGTGGAGCGGATTCACGCGGCGATACCTCCGTGGCCGCGTCGGCTCGGCAGATGGCCGCAATCCGCTATGATTTCCGCAGCGACACGGTGACTCGGCCGTGCGCGCGGCGGCCGGTTTGTATGCGCTGGAGCACAATACGGACCGTTTGTTGGACGATCATAAGCGCGCTCAAAAACTCGCCCGCGACTTATCCGCCTTTACCGATCTAACGGTTTCGACGCCCGATACGAATATGGTTTTCGTGAATGTTGCAAAGGACATAGCGTCGGCCTTTTCCGAGCATTTGGCGCAGCACGGTATCGGCGTGACGTCCGCATATGGGGCGACCCGGCAGCGCTGGGTCACGCATCTCGATATTTCCGATGAGGCGCTCGAAACGGCGCTGGCCGTGGTGCATGATTTTTTCGGCACGCGATGACGGGTCCGAGTACCCGGGGACATCGCAGGATGCGCTGCGCGAATCAGCCGTCGAGCGCGATCGAACTCAGCCATTGATGAATATGATCGGCGATCAACAGGTTGTTGGCGTCCATCATCATCATGTGACTGTTTCCGGTGATATTGAGCTGTGGCAACTCGTCGAATCGTACGTGTGAACCGCTGGATCTAATCGCATCGTAGTACTCGCGACACCGTTTGAGACAGGGAATCCAAAATGCATTTTCGTCTCGAATGAAATCGCCCCAGACGGCCAGATGTGCAGGTAAGACCCCAGGTTCTGCCTGATCCGAATGGCTTGGGGTTGCCGCGGGTTCGATCGCGACCACACCCGGCACTTGCGCCGCGCACTCTCGGGCAAGTTGCAGCGCGTACGAGGCTCCCTGGCTGTGACCGACGAGCCAGCACTTGCCGAGCGTTGCCATTAAAGCGCGATAGGCTTGCATGGCGCGTTGTTCGGTACCGGCCCAGCGCGCCACGAACTGTTTGCCGAAATCGGCCAGATGTTCGACGGGAAATTGTTGTCCGGGATAGGCTTGCCCAATATGCTCGGCGCCCGGGTAAGTGCCGGCAGGGCCGAAGCGGAAGTGGTGCCAGACGGCATCCAGCGGCCTGTGTTCCGGTTTGCCCGGCAGCACTTCCGGGTAGGGCGGCCAGGAAGCGCGTCCCCGTTCGAAGGCATCGCAAACGTAGACGTCATAGCCTGCCCGAAGAAAGAAATCGAGCCAGCCGCGGCGACCATCGGGTGTGGTCTCCCAGCAGGCTCCGGTCAAACCGCCGCCATGCAACAGCACGATCGGGTAAGGGCTGCTCGGTTTGGCCTGCAAAAAACGTTGTACATAGAGCTGGCCGACCATATGGTCGCCATTCATATCGACCTTGCGCGCCGGCGCACCTGCGACCATCGCCATTTCAGTGACGGGCAGATGCGCCAGCCGGACGCGTTCGCCGCCGACGTGAAAGCCATCGATACTGGCCAGCGTAATGGGTTGTTCTGTCATCGATTTGTCCATGTCGTTATCTGGCCTTGGCGCAGCGCAAAGCCGCTTGCATCCGGGCATTCATTCCATGTTGTGTTCAACAATTTTAGCGGGCGTAATCGCGCGCCGGCGTCGGGGATTGCCGTCCTGGGGTGCAGTCCTCTAAGTCGGCGTGATTTTCAACAATATCAGCAGCACGGGTAAAGTGATCAGCGCACCCAGAGTCGACAGCAGTATCGTTTGAGATGTCAGCGTGGCCTCGCGTTGATAAAACTCCGCCAACATAAACGGACCTGTACCGGTCGGCAGCGCCGCCACCAGCACGGCAATTTGGGCCAGCGTTGTCGGTATAGCGAACACGCGGTAGGCGAAAAACCAGGTCAGAGCCGGTTGCAAGATAAGTTTGGCCAAAGCCAGCCACACCGGCACACTGCCATGGCTTTGTGCCGCCAAGCGTTTTTGCGCGAGGAACAAGCCTAAGCCGACCAAGGCGCAAGGGCTGGCGGCGCCGCCCAGCAGTTTGAAGAAAGTCTCGGCACTGTCAGGCATATGCAAGCCGGCCGCCGAGCACCCGGCCCCGAGCACCGGCGCGACCAGCAAGGGGTTGCGCAACAGTGAGAAGCCGACCTTGCGTATCAGGCGCGCGGTGTGCCGCTCGGTTTGCAGGCTGATCTCGATGATCACGATGGCGGCGCCGAATAGAATGCAGACGGTGATGATGGAAGCTATCGTCACCGCCGCCAGACTGCTGCGGCCAAACACCATCAAGCACAAAGGAAAACCGATATACCCGGTATTGGCGTAGGCGCAGGCGATGCCATCGATACTAGCGTCAGCGAGGTGCCGCAGGCTGCGCACACGCCAGGCCATCGTCAGCACAAACACGATGCCGGCACCCAGCCCGAAAGCCGCGATAAAGCCAACTTGATCGAGTTGAGCCCAACTTGCCTTGGCCATAATGTCGAATAGCAGAGCGGGCAGCGCCAGATAAATCACAAAGCGATTCAGTTCGGTAGAAGCATTCGGGCCCAGGATATTCAGCTTGCGGCTCAAGTAACCGGCGAAGATTAGAGCGAAGATCGGCAGGACGATGACGACAGTCGAAAACATAGGAAGCAGCGTCCGGAAAATGGGCAATGGCGCAAGCTTATGAGCGATCGTCGAGATAATCAAATGCTGATTTCGTCACAGACAAGCGGCAGTTCCGTTCGCCGCTTTGCCTGCCGTGCGGTCTACACCAGGCTTACGGCCTGAGCCCGATATAAGCCGCGCGTGGCCTGATCAAACTGCTGTGTTCACGTTGCTCCAGTGCATGGGCAATCCAGCCCATGGATCGACCTAGGGCAAACAGGGCGAAGGCCGCACCGACAGGAAGTTGCAAATGCCGCCGTACGGCCACCAGCGCAAAATCTAGCGAAGGATCCCGACCCACCAGTGAAGATGCTGCGTCGACAAAGATTTGCCATTGCGCGTGTGCCGGCAGAATGCGCGTGAGCAAGGCGCCGGCGCGCACGTCGCCGTCCGGGTAAAGATGATGCCCGAAGCCCGGCAAATCTTCGCCTCGGCTAAGCCTTTGTTGCAGCTTGAGCGCGATCTCGGATTGCGCGACTTCATCCCAGAGCGCCTCGACTCTGGCCGTCGCTCCGCCGTGCCGAGCGCCCGTCAGCGCGGCCAAGCCGCCGACCAGAGCTGCATGCAAACTCGCGCCCGTCGAGGCCACGCAGCGCGTCGTAAAGCTGGACGCATTGAGTTCATGATCGGCGCACAGGATGAGTGCCATGCGCACTAGGTCTGCACCTGCATGATCGAGTTTCCAGGCTTGCGCGCATTGTTCATGGATCGGCGCGGCACTCGGCGCCGTGCCGAGCACGCAGGCCGTCAGCAGGCGCACCAATGTGCCGCAGCCCTCGGCCAAGCGCTCCGGCGATTTCTGCCATGCAGCCGTGGGTGCGTCGTCGCCGGCGATACTGAACAGCGGCAACAAGGCTTCTTCGTACCGTCGTCCCGCGTAGCTCGCCTGCAAGGTGGCCAGGGCCGCGGGAGCGGGAGGCGTCGCATTGCCAAATGCCGCGTGCAGCGGATATTGCCATAGCAAAGCGGCGACTGTTTCGACCGTGTTGGCGTTTGCCAGCGCGATGACATTGCGGCCGCGATAGAACAGCTGACCGTCTTCGATCAAGGTGATGGCCGATTCCAGTATCGGCAAACCCCAGCTCAGCGTGGCCTTGGCGATTTCCTTGGGTTTGCGGCCACGGCTGCGTTGCCGGGCAAGGCGCTCGACCTCTTTGGCCAAATAACGGCTCTCCCTCGAGTTTTCCGCGGGCAGTGCGCGTAGTAGGCCGCGGCTGACATATGCGTAGAGCGTCTGGCGCGATACACCGAGATGTAGCGCCGCTTGTTCGGAGGTCAGATAGGTCGCCATAGATGCTTTAAGTCAAATAGGTTGATTAGCTTAGTCAACGTTGACAATTAACTCAAGGCGCATAGACTGCAACGCACATCATCCTAACGAAATGTGAGGGTTTTATGCTTCAAGAAAACAGTGGTGCGCTTGCCAAGTCCATTGCCACGGACGGCGCCATGTCCTATCTGCGCGAGATTTGGCAGGCGCTGAACGGCAATCCCGAGCATCTTGATCATCTGGCTTTCACGGGTGCCGGCGATTTGCCGTCAGTCTTTGCCGTGACCGATCTCGCAAGTGCCGCAATTGGTGCGGCGAGTCTGGCGATTAGCGAGATGATTGAGGTCAGTTCGAATGGCCGGCCGTCGGTGGTGGTGGACCGCCGTCTTGCGTCCTTTTGGTTCGGCGCCTCAATTCGACCGCAAGGCTGGCAAACCGCGCCTATCTGGGACGCCGTTGCCGGCGACTACCGGGCGGCCGACGGCTGGATTCGCTTGCATACCAATGCAGCGCATCATCGCGAGGCGGCGTTGGCGGTGCTCGGTGCGCCGGCCGAAAAAGAGGCCGTGGCGCGGGCTGTTTCGAAATGGCAGGCGTCCTCGCTGGAAGCGGCGATTGTCGAGCAGCGTGGTTGTGCTGCGGCAATGCGCAGCTTGGAGGACTGGGCGGTTCATCCACAAGGGCGCGCCGTGGCTGCCGAGCCCTTGCTGCATCGCTCACTTGCGGCGGCAGCATCCACACCGCCGTGGCGCGTGGCCTGCGAGCGTCCCTTGCAGGGCATACGCGTTCTGGATTTGACGCGGATCCTGGCCGGCCCCGTTGCGACGCGTTTTCTCGCGGGCTTCGGCGCCGATGTCTTGCGCATTGATCCGCTGGTGTGGGAAGAGCCCAATCTCGTGCCGGATGTGGTGCTCGGCAAGCGTTGCGCACGGCTCGATTTGAAGCATGCAACTGACCGCGCTATCTTCGAGCATCTACTGAGTCAAGCCGACGTGCTGGTCCATGGTTACCGTTCGGACGCGTTGGCGCAGCTTGGGCTCGACGCCCAGCGCCGGCGTCAGCTCAACCCGGCCTTGGTCGACGTGTCGCTCGATGCTTACGGATGGAGCGGGCCCTGGCAAGGGCGCCGCGGTTTCGACAGCTTGGTGCAGATGAGTAGCGGGATTGCCGATGCCGGCATGCGCCGCTTAGGTCGGGATGTGCCTATGCCGTTGCCGGTGCAGGCGCTCGATCATGCGACAGGCTATGTGATGGCCGCGGCCGTGGTGCGCGGACTGACACAGAGATTGACCACGGGCGCAGGCTGCGAGGTGCGGGCATCGCTGGCGCGTACGGCGAAACTGCTGGTCGACGGTGGTTGCTCGCAGTATGCCGCGCAGCCGCTGGACAGCGAAGCCGGCAGCGATTTCGCTGATGCGATCGAGTTGACCGCCTGGGGGCCGGCTCGACGGCTTAAGCCTCCCGCGCTGGTCGACGGTGCGCCCATGCATTGGGACTACCCATCGACGAGTTTGGGCAGCTCGCCCGCGGCATGGTAGCCGAGCGCTCTCGCTCGCCTGCCGAAGCCGAAGGCTGATGACGGCTCAGTTCACTGTTTTTGCAGCAGCGCCACGGTTGCCTTGGGATTGATCAAATGACGCCGGCCATCGGCGCTGGCGTCGGCGCCCTGTTTGATCAGCGCGACGACTTGCTCGGGGGTCAAGGACGGATCGAGAGCAAACAATTTCCCAGCCAGGTTGGCCACATTGGGCGAGGCCATCGAGGTGCCGGATTCTTTCATCTTGGTGCCGCCCGGTACATAGCTTTCGACGCGATAACCGTCTGCATCGACGACCACCGTGTCGCCATAGCTGGTGAACGAGGTTTCGTCGCCGGCTTGGTTGACTGCGCCGACCACCAGCAAATTGGGCAGATGCAGCGAGGCCGGCACATCCTCATCGAAACCGGCATTGCTGTCGGAGTTGCCCGCAGCCGCGACGAACAGCGTATTCGGCGCGCTCTTCATGGCCGTCTCAACACCCTTGCGCCAGTTTTTATATATTTCCATGGCGAGTTTCTTGCGTGCAATGGGATCTTTCTCGGCCGTGGTTTTGGCTAGACTCTCCTCGAACTCGGCAACGGTGTCGCCCCAGCTCATATTCACGACGCGCACGTTATGGGTACGGAAATAATCGCCCATGGCTTCAAAATCGCCGGCGAAGGTGTTGGCCCACTGCGGCGTCGGGGCGAACGGCAAGTTGGGGATATTGTCGTTAAAGCGCGCCACCACCAAGCGAGCGGCTGGGTTGCCGCGTACCGCGATACCCGCTACGTGCGTGCCGTGCATATAGTTGCCGAAGAAATCGAGCTCTTTGAGCTTGACCGCCAGTTGATCGGCCGGTGTGTCGGCCGCCAGCGAACGCATCCGCTGAGCATCGGCTGAGTCGACCTGGTTATCCAAGTCGTCCATCCCTTGAAACAGGCTGAGTAGTCCTGGGTAGTCTTTGCGCTGCGACTCGGTGACGGGTTCGAGATCACTGGTCGATAGCTTGCCGTGCAGGTCGTAAGCCAAACCATGAATGCTATGCGCGCCGGGGTGAGGGTCGGTATACAGTTGCTGCGGATACAAGGCCGTGTCCACGCCCGAATCCCAGATGCCGATCAACACCGGCGTGAGCTTCTGGTCCGATGTCAGTGTGACGTCGCGCGCGGCCCAGATATCGGGTTTCACCACATTATTCGCGGTGATATAGGCTTTCAGCGTACGGGTCAGTTGCGCTTTTAACGGCAACAGGACTTGGGTTGTATGGCGCGCGGCAATCACTTGGGCCGCGCTGTCTTGGTCGAGTGTGCCGGAGTGCGCTGCGATCGGGTCGATATCGCGCTTGATGCGGCCGGCGACCAAGTCGGCCGAGACGATCTCTAGGTGCGCTTCCTGTTCTTTGACAATATCTTGTACGACATTCCAGGGTAGGGCATTGACGGCCGCGCTGTAGTTGTCGAGTGCGGCTTTGGCGTAAGCCGGGCCGCTGTTCGCTCCGGTCTGCAGGCGCGCTTTGAGGATGGCTTCTTCGCTCAGGCCTGTCACTCGTTTCGTATCGGGCTTGTCCTGCAAATCGCGCAAGCTGGCGAGCGTGGTCAAGGCGGCTTGATTGTCGTTGGCGAGATCTTCAAGGTTGAGCTTGAGTTCGGTGAGCTGGCGCAGTGTCGCGCGATCTTGAATGTCATAGCCAGACAGAACCGCATCGAGATTGGCGCGCACTTTCGCGAGCAGCGGGGCCATGCTTGCATCGTCGGCATTAATCAAGGCGCTGGCCGAGCCGGTAATCGGGTAATTGAACCGAGGCAGGTCGTTTTGACTGAGGACCTTCTTCTTTGCCGGCGGCGCGGTTTGTGCCGCCTGTGCCGCCTGTGCCGTTTGTGCTGTCGCTGGAAGGGCCGCCGTGCCGCCGATAAGTGCGACGAGTAACCATGCTGCTGAGCGTACTCGATATGTCATGCAAACCTCGTGGGTAAAGAGCTAGGGCTGAGATAGAGCCGGGATAGTGCCGCTCAAGCAAGGCGGCGAGTGCGGCATGTCGGCCCGGATAAGGCCGTGTGCGGCAGTCTAGCGCGGATCAATTCGGCTCGCAATCGGAGAGCCGGGTCAGTCTTTCGGCGAAGGTGTTCTGGTACTGCAGTGTCAGTCAGCTAATACATAAGCGCGGCTCGGTCCACGTTAAGAGGCAGAAAGAAATTTGAGGGACAGGATGCTAGTCTGATTTGACCGCAGGCGGATCGCCGTCGGGTAGCGTTCACCTATAGTGCGGAAGAGTCTCCATACATGAGGCCGCACAATCGTGCTCAACCAAGGCCGCTCACCAGAAGGTCCACTTATGACGTATTTTTCGAGACGGCGCACGCTGACTGCAACGCTGGTTACCTTACCTTGGCTTTCCGCCTGCAGCGGTTTGAAACCCTCGACCGGCACAGACCTGACCGGCGCAGACGTGGCCCCACTCGCGTCACAGTTCGCTCAGCTTGAGCGGAGTGCGCAGGTGCGTCTCGGCGTCTCAGCGCTCGATACGGCGAATGGTGCGCGCATTGCATATCGTGCGGACGAACGCTTTCCGATGTGCAGTCTGTTCAAATTCCTGGCGGCTGCCGCGATTCTCGATCGCGGCACGCGTGAACCCGATTTGCTGGCGCGCAGGATACGCTACCGGGCGAGCGGCGTGTTGGAAGGCTCGCCGGTCACCCAGGCGCATCTCGATCAAGGTATGGCGTTAAGCGCGATATGCGAGGCGGCGATACGCTATAGCGACAACACGGCCGGCAATCTGATGTTGCAGGTGCTGGGCGGCCCGGCTGCGGTAACCGCTTATGCCCGTACATTGGGCGACTCAATCACACGCCTCGATCGCAACGAGCCCGAGGTCAATACGGCTTTTGCCGGCGACGAACGCGATACCAGTACGCCGGCCGCGATGTTGGCCGATATGCAAAAAATCCTGTTGCTGGGCGCCTTGCCCGCGCGTGAAGCGAATGCCTTGCAAGTCTGGCTGCAGGGCAGCATGCTTGGCGCCCAACGCATCCGAGCGGGCGTGCCGGCCGATTGGCGAGTGGGCGATAAAACCGCTGGAGGTATCAACGGCGCCAACAACGATATCGCGATGATCTGGCCACCGCGTCGCCCGCCGATACTCTTGACGATCTTCGTCCGTCGGCCGGATCGCACGAATGACGGCTTGCCCAAAGTGATTGCCGACGCCACGAAACTTGTCGCGGCAGTCTACGCTTGAGTCGCGCAAGCTGAACCCTATCAGGCCTTAAGCAAGGAGCTCTATGTTGGAAAAACGCCAGCGTCGCCGCGCATTACTTACGGCATTGGTTTGTGCGCCGTGGTCGCTTGCATGCGCCAAGTCTGCTCGGGCGGCGGATAACGATGCGTCCACTACCCGCCAACTGGCATCGCTCGAACAGGATAGCGGCGTTCGTCTTGGTCTGGCGGCACTGGATACCGGCGACGGCCGCCGCTTCGAGCATCGCGCCAATGAACGCTTCCCGATGTGCAGCACCTTTAAAATGCTGGCTGGCGCGGCCGTGCTGGCGCGTAGCGTCAAAGAACCGGGGTTGTTGGCTCGGCGCATGGTGATTCGCCGGCAAGATTTGCTTGAGTACGCGCCGATTACCTCGCACCATGTCGGCTCGGAAATGACGGTGCAACAATTATGCGCCGCGGCCATCAGCTATAGCGACAATACCGCGGGCAACCTGCTGTTAGAGGTGCTGGGCGGCCCGGCGGCGCTGACGGCCTATGTGCGTACACTGAGCGATCCCGTCACGCGGCTTGACCGCACCGAACCTGAGCTTGATACGGCAATTCCGGGTGACCCGCGCGATACGACAACACCCGCCGCGATGCTGGGCAATATGAGAAAATTGCTGCTGACGGATGCGCTGCCTGCCAAGGCGCGCTCGTTACTGCAGACTTGGTTGATGAACAACACCACCGGCAAGCAGCGTATTCGGGCCGGTGTGCCGGCAAACTGGCGCGTCGGCGACAAGACGGGCAGCGGCAGGAACGGTGTGGTCGCCGATGTTGCTATCATCTGGCCGCCGGACCGTGCCCCGATTCTACTGACTATCTATGCAGGTCCGAGCACCGACGGCCGCGATTCACCCCGCACGCTGATTGCATCGGCAGCAAAGATCATCGCAAGCGCTTACGCCTAGAAAAAGGCAAGGCTGAGCGAAAGCCGCTTATTATTGATAGCGGCGGCATTTTGCCGCGCAATATTGCGACTTCGGGAACTATTCACATGTCTTTCGATCTACGTCAGCTACGGTATTTCGTTGCCGTGGCCGAGGAGCGTCATTTCGGTCGCGCGGCGCTCAGGCTGTCGATGACACAACCGCCCTTGTCGCAGCAGATCCGGGCACTTGAAGAAGCGCTGGGAGCGCCGCTGTTTCTGCGCACCAAGCGCTCGGTCGAACTGACACCGGTGGGGCGCGACCTCTTGCCGGAAGTTCGGCGTCTGCTGGCCGGGGCCGATGGTCTGCGGCCCATGGCGCAAAGTTTGGCGCGCGGCGAGGTTGGGGTGCTGTCGCTGGCCTTTGTTTCGACTGCCGACTATGGTGTGCTGCCGCCTTTGCTGCAACGCTTTAGTGAACGTTATCCCGGGGTTCGTTTGCAATTGACGGAAGCCACCAGCGACGTGCAGTTCGAGGAACTCTGGGCCGAGCGAGTTGACGCAGGCCTGATTATTCCTCCGTTGCCGGCGCGTTTTGCGACCCGGCTCGCGTATTTGTCTATCGCCCGCGAGCCGCTGGTGGTAGCGATGTCCGAGGCGCAGGCGCGTTTATTGGGCGGTGACGACCGCGATGCGGTGACTTTGCGTGAGCTTGCCGAGGCGCCGTTGATTGTCTTTCCCCGGCGTTTGGCGCCGGCCTTTTATGACATCATTATGGATTGTTTCGGCGCCGCAGGGATTGCACCGCGCATCGGCCAGGAAGCCATCCAGATGCAGACCATCGTCAGCTTGGTTTCCGCCGGGATGGGCATCGCACTCGTGCCACAATCATTGTGCAATCTACGGCGTACCGGTGTAGTGTACCGTCCGTTGAAGGCCGGCTTGCCGGTTGTCGAAACGGGGCTGGTCTGGCGTCAGGCGGAAACCAGCCCGGTGCTGCAAGGTTTTATTGCGACGGCACGCGCCTATGCGCAAGAACGTGTCACGGCAGGCGGCGACTGATAGCCAGGCCTGTAGAATGGCTGATTCATTAATCCTTTACCCGAGTCCTGTCTGCCGATGTTTATCCATCCGAATTTTGACCCTATCGCCATCCATCTCGGCCCGCTTGCGGTGCGCTGGTACGGGCTGATGTACCTGCTGGGTTTTATTTGCTTCGTTGTATTGGGCCGCTTGCGTTTGCGGCAGCCACATGTGGCGGCGGCGGGATGGCGCGTCAGCGATATCGACGACCTGCTGTTTTATGGCGTGCTTGGCGTGATACTGGGCGGGCGGCTCGGTTATGTGCTGTTCTACAAAGCCAGTTATTATTTTGCGAACCCGCTCGATATTTTTAAAGTGTGGCAAGGCGGTATGTCCTTCCATGGCGGCTTTTTGGGCGTGATCGTCGCCGTGCTGGTGTTTTCCCGGCAGCGTGGCCGCTCCTGGATGGAAGTCACCGACTTTATCGCGCCTCTGATTCCCACCGGTTTGGCGGCGGGCCGCTTCGGCAATTTTATCAACGGCGAGTTATGGGGGCGTGTGACGTCACCCACCGCGCCGTGGGCCATGGTGTTTCCTTCGGCCGCGCCAGACGATGCCCTGTGGTTGCATGCCCATCCCGCAGCCGCCTTGCACCAGGGTCTGCTGCAAGCCTATATCACTTACCACGGGCTGCCGCGCCATCCATCGCAACTCTACGAAATGGCGCTCGAAGGTTTCGCACTGCTGATCGTGCTGTGGTTGTTTACGCGCAAGCTGCGACCGGTCGGCGCTGCTTCCGGTGTGTTTTTGATCGGCTATGGCTGCGCGCGTTTTATCGTCGAGTTCGCTCGCGAACCTGACGATTTTCTAGGTCTGTTGACCTTCGGTTTATCGATGGGACAATGGTTGTCTTTGCCGATGATCGTGGCGGGTGTAGCTATGCTGATCTGGGCCTATCGTCGCGGTAAGCTGCCGAGCATGCCTGCTGCTCGAGCAAGTTAGAGAGGCGGTGATGGCGAGGCTTAGGACCTCGACCGTGGACGCTCGGTCGAGGTCGAGGCTATGCGGGGAAGCTCGCCCGCATCAACGCGCTCTTTCGTGCCCCTCGTGCGTTTAGCTTCCCTGTCTGCCCGTGCGATTTCAGTGGGTCATCACAATCGACCCAGACACCGTGACGGTCACGGTTTCATTGCCGGCTTCGACTGGAAGACTTTCGGCCGGCGCACTACCTGGCGCCATGCGGGCGCTCATCATCATCATGGGACGCGGCATAATATTGTTGTTGCGGCCCAGGTTCACCTCGCGCACTACATAGCCGTTGTAACCGAAGGCTTGTGCCGCTGCCTGTGCCTGTTGACGGAAATTCGCGATCGCCTCGCCGCTGAGTTTAGCTTGCTCGGCGCGTTGTGCTTCAGGCGACAACGAGAAGTTGACGTTGCTGACCTGCATATCACTATTTAACCGCCCAGCCAGCTTGGCGGCCGCGGCAAAATCATGCGACTCCAGCACGAGCTCGGAACGGCCGCGCCAAGCCGAAATTTTTCCATCGTGGTCAGTTGATGGCGATACCGATAACTGCCCTGTATGCAGGTTGACGCTCGCATGCTCGGAGGCATTGGCGTCGCGCAAAGTCTGCGCGGTGCGTTGGTTCAGTAATTCTGAAAGCTGTGCCGCGTCGCCCGCCTGCTGTTCAAAGAATAGCGTGATGTGAATCACATCCTGGGGAATCTCGGCGCTGGCTTGTGCATCGAGCGACAAAATTCCGGTTCGGTTTTGTTCTTCCTGCGGCTGATGGGTTTGCGCTTGTGCAAGCGGTATCGAAAGAGCGCCGACAAACAGCACCTGAAGGAGCGCATTTTTTTTCATGGCGAGATTTCCGAAGTAGGGGTGGCGGGACGCAGTTCAGCGCCTGGCAATTGTTCAGCGCTGTGCTTGTGTGATTTAGTGTCAGATAGTGCTGGTGAGTTCCCGGACAGGCTGAGCTGAACGACGGTTTCAGCGGTGGACGATGCTCAAGACAGTGTGCGCGCAAGTTTGCCGGTAATAAAACGCCATTCGCCTGCCGTGACCGGGGTGATCGATAAGCGATTGCCTTTGGCCAGCACACGCATCTCGCTGAGTTCAGGATGTTCACGCAAAGCGGCGAGTGGGATCAGCGCTATCTTGTGCACAAAGCTGACGTCAACCAGTAGCCAGCGCGGGGTTTCGGTCGTGGCTTTGGGGTCGTGGTAGTGGCTGTCGGGGTCGAATTGGGTCGGGTCGGGGTAGGCGCTCGAGGCGACTTGCGCGATGCCGGCAATGCCGGGCTCGGCGCAACTCGAGTGATAGAACAGTACGCCGTCGCCGACCTGCATGGCGTCGCGCATAAAATTGCGCGCCTGATAATTGCGCACGCCGGTCCAGGGCAAGGTTGCCTCGGGTGCAGCGGCCAGATCATCGATGCTGGCTTCTTCGGGTTCCGACTTCATTAACCAGTAACGCATCATAGATTCGTCGCAAGCAATGGTTTGAAATAATGGGCGATTGTGCGTACCCGGTGCCTATCCGCGCGAGCAGCCCGCGAAAAAAAACGGCTGGCCAAACAAAAACGGCATCGGAATAATTTCCGATGCCGTCAGATAAGATCCCCACCATAGCCGCCAGGCCGGCATCCTGAACCAGGGTTCAAGAGTGGTCGCAGTTAGTAGCGCTTCGGGTTCATCAGACAGAGTGACGATCGCGCCTGCACTACAATTTCCCACAACCGTGCACGTGGCATTGGTTCAAGGAATATATGACCTTAGCGAACTAGGCAGGGAAACCGTTGCAACAAAATCTATAAAACGAAATCCCGTTGAACACACTATACATCGCAATCGCGAATTGTGCAGCGGCTTTAGCAAAATCTTCACTATTTTTTATGTCGGCCGCTGCATTTTGTATGCATCATACGAGATCAATAACGTTCCAGATTGTCAACTGCTGCAAGAATTCTTGCGTTGATATCGGTCACGGTTCGCTTGATTTCATCGGCTGGGAAAGACTCGCCAAAGCGCACGCTTTGCTGCAGCTTGAGCAATTCGGAAGCAATGCTCAGCGCGGCCATCACGGCGATCCGATCATGTCCGCGTACCGTGCTTGAAGCGCGTACTTTATTCATTTCGGCATCGACTCGGGCCACGGCCTCAAGTAGTGCCGGTTCGGCTTCCGGTTGGCACGCCAAGCGATACTGCTGGCCCAGTATGGTGACTTCGATTTGCTTGGTCGCGCTCATGCGTGATCTCCGTTTTCAACGCCTTCAGCCCCCGCCAACTCGGTGTCGTCGTCGCTGTGTGGCGGCATGGCATCAAGCAGGTCGAGCTGATTACGATGGGTTTTGCTGTGCGGCAATTTTTCGAGAATGGCATTCAGGCGCACCTGGGCATCATCGATTTTTGCGGCTAAGGCATCGCGTTCTTCGCGCAGGGTATCGCGTTCTTCGCGCAGGGTATCGCGTTCTACCTGGAGGGTTTCAAGTGCTGCGCGCGTGGTCTCGCGCTCTTCGTTGAGCGCGGTGCGTGCGGCATCACGCTCGCTAAGCGCGAGTGCGAGCTGGGCCTCGGTGTCGCGTTGCGCCTGGATCCGGCGGCTGCTGATCGAAATCAAGCGGCTGATATTTTGTGACAAGTGATCGAGTTCACTAAGCATCGGCTACGTCCTATCGGCTAGGTACTCTAAGACTAGGGCCTATTCACGGTACACAAGCCCATTTTTAGCATGAACAGACCCTACAACCCGCCATTTTAACCCGGAACCGCGGCCGCGCAGTGCATCGATAAGGATTACTGCGTGAAATGGACTCGAATTCCTAAAAAAAGCGCTTCTGTGGGTCAATTGCGGCTGTTTTACACCTGCATGGCTTACGGCAACCTTGACGCCATCAGACCCCGCTCCTACACTTGCGGTCTTTGGTGCTCGCGCGTGCCACCAGGCGTGCGCGGTTAAACGGGAAACAGGAAAGCCTTAGTCCGCCCGGACCGGCCAGCCTGTGCTGCCTCCTGCAACGGTAAGCGAACGCATCGCGTGCGATGCAAGTCGATTCACTCCAGCCACTGTGCGCGAAGCATGGGAAGGCGAGTCGATGTTCGTCAGCCCGGATACCGGCCAGAGATGTGAGGATTAATGTGCGCCAAGCGGTGTCCTGTCCTCTTATGCGGCGCCTGCAGGGGGCTGGCTGCTGCGATACACCTTCCCGTTTCAGGATTATCATGCGTACACCCATCGCTGCGGCGGTGCTACTGGCTTTTGCCGGTTGGCATCTGACGGCCTATGCCCAGTCTACCGGCGCTTCCGCCCCCCCTAGCGCATCGTCTGCGGCAGGTACGGCGGCGGCCGTACCAACCGCCGCCAGCGCAGCAAATGCTTCGGCTGTGCCGGCTCATGCCACTGCCGCCACTGCCGTGCCCCTCGATACCGTCGTGGTCACCGCCTCGCGCATGCGGCAAGCTCTGGCCGACGCGCTGCCGCAAACCACGGTGTTTGATCGTCAAGCGATTCAGGACAGTGGCGCGACCGACTTGGCGTCGCTGCTCAGTATGGCGCCGGGCGTGCAGATCAGTAGCTCGGGCAGTTTCGGCAGCACCGCTGGCCTCTATTTGCGCGGCGCCGATTCGACTCATACCCTGATTCTGATCGATGGCGTGCGCGTCGATTCGACCAGCTTGGGCCAGGCGGAACTGGCGCAGATGCAACTCGATCAGGTCGATCGCGTCGAAATTGTCAGCGGCAATGTCTCGGCCTTGTATGGCTCGGGCGCGATTGGCGGTGTGGTGCAGGTGTTTACGAAGAAGGGCGGCGACCATGCGCCTTATTTCAACTTCGAAACCGAGTTGGGCAGCTACGGCACTCAGCGTCAACGCGCCAGTGTCGGCGGCGCACTCGATGCGGATGGCTCGACCACGTTCGACGTCTCGGTATCGCGTTTCAAGACCGATGGTTTTGCGTCGATCAATACGCAGTTGGCGCCGGGCGCGAACCCGAACCCCGACGGTTTCCAGAACACCAGTGTGAACGCGACCTTGAAACACCAATTCAATCAGGATTGGGATGTCGGCGCGACGTTTTATGAGTCTACCGGACGCGACTATTTCACCAGCGCCTACGATGTGCTCCCAACTGATATCAACCACGAGGAAAATAAGGTACGCGCCCTGTCGGCGTTTGTCGACGGCAAGCTGACCAGTCAGTGGACTTCGCATTTGAAAGCGGCCGTCGGCGACGACCAGACTACCGCCTATCTGAATCAAGCGGAAAATGGCCGCTACAACTCGTCGAACCGCCAGCTCACCTGGCAGAACGAATACGCCTTGACCGCGGCGCAGAAAATTCTGTTCGGTTACGAGCATCTTGAACAGACCTTGGATAGTGATCAGTACTCCGTACCGAATCGCAATGTCAACTCGGAATTCGTCGGCTATGAAGGTAAGTTCGGTGCGAGCCAATTCCAGTTCAATGTACGCCACGATCAGTATTCGGATTTTGGCGGGGCGAATAGTTACTATGCCGGCTATGGTTACAACTTCACGTCGCAATGGAAATTTATCGCGAGTTACTCGGATGCCTTCACGGCGCCAAGTTTCAACCAGTTGTACTACCCGGACTACGGCAATCCTGCACTGTTACCCGAGCGCAGCCATTCGATGGAGGCGGCCGTTCAGTACGACGCCCAAGACCTGGGCCTGATGCGCGTGACCGCATTTCAGACGCGTTATACCAATCTGATCAACGCAGTCGACATCGGCAACTATAACTACATTGCCGAAAATATCGGCCATGCCGAGGTCCAAGGGGTGGAGGCATCGTGGGCCGGTCATATTGGCTTGACCGATGTGCGGGCATCGTTCACGATCCAGGATCCAGTCAATCTCGATACCGACAGCGATTTGCCGCAGCGCTCGCGTCGCTTCCTGACGCTGTCGGCCAACCGCAGTTACGCGAATTGGCGTTTCGGCGGGCAATGGCAGGTCAGTGCCGCGCGTATGGATAGCAGCGGCGTCAATTTGGGCGGCTTTGGCCTACTTGATTTGACGGCGCGCTATAACATCACGAAATCGTGGTATGTAATGGGCAGCTTCGATAACGTCTTCAATAAACACTATGAAACTGTATATACCTACAACACGCCCGGTCGTGGCGCTTATATCACCTTGGGCTGGTCGCCTAAGTTGTGAGTGCTGAGTCATTTCGAGGGCGCAGCGCAGACCTCGCCTTGGGCAGGTGGCTGAAGTGAGTGAGCGCCAAGTGCCGTACTCGGCCGGCACACGCCCTGGCCCCCAGGATGCGGTGCGCGGCATGACCGCGCGTCGTGCATGTTTGATCTGGTTGGCACTGGCCGGTTTGGCCTTGGCCGGTCTGCTCGCTTCTTTGTCCTTGGGCAGTGTAGCGATTTCCTGGGCCGATCTGGTACATGCCTTGTTCCGGCCCGACGGCGGTCTCGATGATGAGATCGTCCGTTCGCTGCGCTTGCCGCGCGCCGGCGCCGGCTTTGCCTGCGGCGCGCTGCTGTCGCTGTCGGGCGCCTTGCTACAAGTGTTGTTGCGCAATCCCTTGGCCGATCCTTATGTATTGGGTGTGTCGGGTGGCGCGGCCAGTTTTGCTTTGGCGGCGATGATGTTCATGTTGCCTTGGTGGGGCGTGGACGCAAGCGCTTTCGCCGGAGCGCTGTTAGCGGTGCTGTTTGTGCTGGGCATGGCGCGGCGTGAATTTTGGCGCTCAGACCCCGTGGAGGCATCGCCGCGTTTGCTGCTGACGGGTGTCGTGCTGGGTACCGGGTGGATGGCGCTGATTTCCTTGCTGCTGACGCTGGCGCCGGATCGCGGTCTGCGCGGTATGCTGTTTTGGCTGTCCGGCGACTTAAACGGCGCGGCCGACGCCTGGCCGGGCCTGCTGGTGCTGGGTGTGGTGCTGGTGCCGAGCATTTTGGCCGCGCCGCAACTCAATGTCATGTTGCGTGGTGAAACGGTCGCCCATGCCCTGGGCGTGCCCGTCGGGCCGCTGCGCCTGCGGATTTACCTATTGGCGTCGCTGGCCACGGCCGCGGCGGTCGTGACGGCCGGCACCATCGGCTTTGTCGGCTTGGTTGTGCCGCATATGTTGCGCATCAGTTTTGGCAACGACCAGCGCATGCTGCTGCCGGCTTCGGCCTTGGGTGGTGGGGCGTTGGTGATGTTGGCGGATCTGGCGGCGCGCACGGTGGTGGCGCCGGCCCAGTTGCCGGTTGGTGTGATTACGGCGATTACCGGTGTGCCGGTATTTCTGTGGATGTTGCTAAGGAGGCGGCATTGAGCCCGCGCCGAGCAACCTTGCCGGCCGAGTCCTTGGCACAGGGCGCGCGGCTGGCCGCACGTGACTTGACGCTGACCGTCGGGCGTCGCACGCTGATCGCCGGTTTGCAGCTGGAATTTTCTCCTGGTCAAATTTGGTGTATCGCCGGCCCCAATGGCGCCGGCAAAACCACCTTAATCTCGACTTTGGCGGGTCTGCAGCCGCCGACGCAGGGTGTGGTCGAACTCGATGGCCTGTGCTTAAGCGGCTGGCCGGGCAGCGCGTTGGCGCTGCGGCGGGCGTTGATGCCGCAAGCTGTGCGCGATGCCTTTAGCGCCAGCGTCTTTGAGGCGGTCTTGCTAGGCCGCCATCCTTATTTGGCCGGCTGGGGTTGGGAGCAGCCGTCGGACCGGGCAGCGGCACTTGACGCACTGGCGGCGCTGGGTTTGAGCGAGCTTGCCGCGCGCGATATTTTGTCGCTGTCCGGCGGCGAACGCCAGCGCGTGGCGCTGGCGGCGGTGCTGTGCCAGCAAGCGCCTCTGATGTTGCTCGACGAGCCGCTGGCTCATCTTGATCTTCATCATCAGATCGATTGTCTGAAGCTGCTGGTGCAGCGTGCCGCTGCCGGCTGCACGGTGATATTTTCCTGTCACGATCTGAATCTGGCGCGCCGTTATGCGAGCCACGCCTTGTTGCTCGATGGCGCAGGCGTGACCAACGCCGGTCTGGTGCGTGAAGTGCTGAGCGCCGCCAATGCCAGCCGCGCCTTTGGCTATCCGCTCATGTTGATCGAAAGCGCGGGGCATGAGGCATTAGTGCCGGCGCATTAATCGCGTGTTATTCACCTATGAAGCGCGCATGAATCATTATTCCAAGCGGAACTACCTTCGATGATTTTCTCTCTGCCCGTGATTGCCCCACTGGATCGATCGCTGGAAACGGCGTTACTGGACAAGATCGCCCATAAGACCAAACCGCCCGGCAGCCTAGGTCGCCTGGAATCGTTGGCGTTACAGATCGGCTTGATACAGCACAGTGTCAGCCCGCAAATAGAGCGCCCGGTGATCTTGGTATTCGCGGGCGATCATGGCATCGCCCAAGCCGGTGTCAGCCCTTATCCGCAAGCCGTAACGGTGCAGATGGTGGCCAATTTCGTGGCAGGTGGCGCCGCGATCAACGCTTTCTGCGGCATCGCCGGTATTGCCCTGGAAGTGATTAACGCCGGGGTTGTCGCCGATTTGCACGAGGGGGCCGTCATCGATATGCCGATTGCGCGCGGCACGCGCAATTTCGCACTGGAGCCGGCGATGACTCGCGCCCAGGCCGAGCAGGCTTTGGCCGCGGGAGCGGCGCGTGTGCGGCATCATGCCGCGCAAGGCAGCACCGTGATCGGTTTCGGCGAGATGGGCATCGGCAATACCTCGTCGGCCGCCTGTCTGATGAGCCGTCTGTGCCATCTTCCGCTGGCCCACTGCGTGGGGCGTGGCACCGGGCTCGACGATGCCGGCTTGGCTCGCAAGCAAGCCATTCTTGAAGTTGCGCTGGCGCGGCACGAGGATGCAGGCGCCGATACCATCGCTACTTTGGCTTGTTTCGGCGGCTTTGAGATTGCCATGATGGCCGGAGCTTTTCTGGCGGCGGCGCAAGCGCGCATGACCATCTTGGTTGACGGCTTTATTGCCAGTACGGCCTTACTGGTGGCCGTGTCCTTGGCGCCCGCGGTGCGGGACTATTGCGTATTCGCGCATCAGTCGGATGAAGCCGGGCATCGCAAGCTACTCGATTTTCTTGGGGCCGAGCCCCTACTGGCGCTGGGGCTGCGGCTCGGTGAAGGCACGGGCGCGGCGCTTGCGCTACCGTTGCTGCGTGCGGCAACGGCCTTTCTCAATGAAATGGCCAGCTTCGGCGAAGCCGGTGTCAGCGATCGTGCCGATTGAATATCGGTAAGCATAATTGATTGAATTGGCCTCCAACTAAGCAGGGGTAAGCGTCAGTGAGCATGAATCAGCCTCCAATGAGCCTTCGATGAGCGCCGCAAGCGTTAGCCGGTTCAGCGACGAAGTGCGTTACGCGTTGACGGCGTGGGTGTATTTCACGCGCCTACCCTTACCGGGGAAATTGACGCGCTGGCTTGGTTTTGAGCCGCGCTACCTGAACGGTGCAGCGCGCTATTTCCCCCTGGTGGGCGCCCTGGTCGGCGCGCTGGGCGCGGCCGTCTACCTGCTAGCCTTGCGGCGATTTCCAGCGGGCGTCGCGGTGTTGCTATCGATGGCCGCCACCTTGCTGATCACGGGCGCGTTTCACGAAGACGGCCTGGCTGACTGTTGCGACGCATTTGGCGGTGCTTACACACGCGAAGATACCTTGCGCATCATGCATGATTCGCGCATCGGCGCGTTCGGCGCGATTGCTGTGGTGATTGTCCTGGCCTTGAAATGGCAAGTACTGACGGCGTTGCCGAGCGCGCGTGTCGCCTGGTTGATGATAGGCGCCCATGCTGCAAGCCGCGGCAATGCGATCAGCCTGATGTTGACACTCGATTACGTGCGCGGCGAAGGTAAGGCCAAACCGCTGGCGCAACGCTTGAGTATCGCTGCAGCCGCCTTTGCCGTCATCTCGGGGGCGGGCTGGTTGATGTGGCCGGATTGGCGCTGGGGCGGGGCGGCGTTGCTGCTCTTGCTGGTGTTGCGAGCGTTCTTGGCGCGGTGGTTCAAGCGTCGCCTGGGCGGCTATACCGGCGATTGCCTGGGGTTTGCGCAACAGCTTAGCGAGCTTGCCCTCTATTTGCTTGCCTTGGCATGGAGCTGATCTTGATACGTCATCCCGCGGTCGCGCTGCCCGCCGGGATTTGCTACGGGCACAGCGATGTCCCATTGGCGTTGCCGCCGCAGGCCGAAATAACGCGGCTGGCGACCCGCTTGGAAAGTCTTTGCGTGGGGCGAACCCCGCAGTTTCACGCCAGCCCCCTGTCCCGTTGCACTGAGATTGCCGGGCCCTTGGCCGTTTATTTCGGCGCCCAAGTGCGGATCGATCCCCGTTTGCGGGAAATCAACTTTGGCCGCTGGGAAATGCAAGCTTGGGATGCCATTCCTCGCAGTGAAATCGAGTATTGGGCGGCCGATGTGGAACACGCCTGCCGGCACGGTGGAGAGAGCGTCGCGGTGCTCTCCGAACGCGTGCAAAGTTGGCTGGCCGAGCTGGAATTTGAGCTGGAAGTCGCGTGCCGCGCGCAAACGGCCGCGCAGAGTGTCGTGGTGTTGACGCATGCCGGTGTGATGCGCGTACTGGCCGCGTTGACCTTGCGTCTGCCCTTGGCGGTCTGCCTCGATTGGCAGCTTGAACTGGGGGCGATCTGTCAGATGCGGCTCAGACGGGAGGTGGACGGATGGGTTCTGGTGAGCTGGAATGGCTAGGGCCTGTTGACGTGAATCATGGACGCAACAGGGCATACCCGTAGAAAGGTAAATGTAAGTATCCAGATTACCTTAGCCAGTCCATACTATCCACGAGGCTGTTCCGTTTGCCGGAGTCGACGGAGCAGATAGTACAACTTAAGACCTGCGGTGCATTGCGGTCTGTTGAGACAGGCCCCGGGCTGTCCTGATACGAGTAGAGTCGTTATGGCAAACAATCCTGCAACGCACGCCCCGACATTTCTGTCGACATTGCCTGCCGGGATGCAAGAACTGCGCCTGGCCAAGTATGTTGTGGCGACAGCGATCTTTGTCTTTCTGGTCGCGATACCGTTTGCCACTGTCCAATTGGGGAAAGTCTGGGCGTTTATTCCCATCTATGAATCGGTGCTGGTGATCAACGATTGGGTGACGGCCGTGTTGTTGATCGGGCAATTTATGATCAACCGCGCCAACTCGATCCGCATCTTGGTGTGCGGCTATCTGTTCACGGCGCTGATGGCGTGCATGCATGCGCTGAGCTTCCCCGGTTTGTTCAGCGATAACGGTCTGCTGGGCGGCGGCCCGCAGACAACTGCGTGGATGTATATGTTCTGGCACGCGGGCTTCCCGCTGTGCGTCATCGCCTACACCCAACTTCAGGGCGTCGCCAAGGGCAGCACGCGGCGTGCCATGGTTGTCGGTATCGCCTGGACCGTGTTTGCGGTATGCGCGCTAACACTGTTGGCGGTGGTCAATAACGCGGCCATGCTGCCCTCCATCATGGATGGGAATCATTATTCGTCGGCGATGAAAGGGGTGGTGGCAACCGTCTGGCTGCTCAGCGTCTTGGCCTTGGCTTTCTTGTGGCGGCAGCGCGGGCGTTCCGTGTTGGATTTGTGGTTGATGGTGGTGATGTGCACCTGGCTGTGCGATATCGCCCTGTCGGCCATGTTCAATGCCGGGCGCTTCGATCTGGGGTTTTATGCCGGACGGCTGTATGGCTTATTGGCAGCCACTTTTGTGCTGCTGGTGTTGCTGGTCGAAAACGGCTGGCTCTATGCGCGCTTGATTGAAACCTCCAGCGAGCTGCAGCGCTTGGTGATTGCCGATCCGCTGACCGGCATCGCCAATCGCCGCGCGTTCGACGATGCTTTGGCGCAGGAATGGCGCCGTTCCCAGCGCAACGGTTTGCCGCTGTCGCTGCTGATGGTCGACGTGGACAATTTCAAACTATTCAACGATCGCTATGGACATGTTGGCGGCGACAATTGCCTGCGTGCGATTGCCAGTGTACTGGTACATGCCGCCCAGCGTTCCGGGGAAGTTGCCGCGCGCTATGGCGGCGAGGAATTTGTCGTGTTGTTGCCTTATCTCGACGCCAGCGAAGCGTGTCAACTGGCTGGGCGCATCTGTGCAGCGGTGGCCGAACTTGAAATTCCTCATGCGCAATCGCCGGTAGCGGCCTATGTTACCGTCAGCATCGGCGTGGCCAGTGTCTTGCTTGGCAAGACTTCGACTGAACAGGCAGAGGAGCCTCCGGTGGTGGGGTTCGGCCCCGTCTGGGGGCCTACCGCCTTGATCATGGCCGCCGATGAAGCGCTGTATACCGCCAAAAAAACGGGGCGCAATCGCGTCTATGACGGCGGGGTGATACAGCAGGGGATGCCGCGCGACGTGTCCCAGCCCCAGATGAGCGGCTGATTACATCAAGCGTGTTTCACCGCCATCGGGATGCCGGCCACCATCAAAGTGACCTGCTGGCAGCTTGCGGCGATGCGCTGATTGAGTCGGCCTAGTTCATCCACATAGCGACGCGTCAAGGCGCCCATGGGCACTACGCCCAAGCCGATTTCATTGCTGACAATCAACACAGTGGCTTCAGTGCGCGCCAGCGCTTCGGCAAAACTGTCGATGCGAGCCTGCCAATCGGCGAGCGGCGCATCGGTATCGGGCGGGCACAGCAAATTAACCATCCATAGAGTCAGACAGTCGATCAACACGACTTGGCCTTTCTTGCCGGTCGCGTCCAGGGCGCTGCCTAAGTCGACGGGCGCTTCAATCAATGACCAGATGGCCGGGCGGCGGGCCTGATGCTGGGCGACGCGTTCCGCAAATTCGCGATCGCCGATGCGGGCGGTCGCGATATAGCTGATTGTGCCGCCCTGGGTCAGGGCGAGCTGCTCGGCATAGGCGCTTTTTCCGGAGCGGGCGCCGCCGAGGATGAAATGGCGCTGGGCCGGGACGTCGGGATGGCTTGCTTGGCTTGGAGTCATGGGGCAATTTTAGGCGTGCTGATGCCGGCTTGCGAGCGCTTGGGCTGCGGCCGGCCGGTGGACATGCTTCGCAGCCGCTTATTGCTGCTGAGAAGCCAGTTTTGAGGCAATAGACACATTAGCTTCCGTTTCGATGATAATAAACTTCTAAAATTCAGCGGGGAGAGTGTCATGGCGGTCATCGTAATCGCGAATCCCAAGGGCGGGGTCGGAAAAAGCACGCTGTCGACCAATCTAGCCGGACTGTATGCCGCGCGAGGCGAGTGGGTAGCGCTGGCCGACCTTGATCGCCAGCAATCATCCCGCGCCTGGCTGGAGTTGAGGCCCCAGACCCTGCCTGCGATCGAGTTATGGGAGACCAACGCCGACCGTCTCGTCAAGCCGCCCAAAGGTTTGGAGCATGCCATTATCGACACGCCGGCCGGGATTCACGGCAAGCTTTTGGACGCGGCACTGGAGCTGGCCGACAAAGTGATTGTGCCGCTCCAGCCGTCCTTGTTTGACATTCTCGCGACCCAAGAGTTTCTCGAACGGTTGGTTCATGAAAAAGCCGTCAAAAAAGGCCGTATTGAAGTCGCCATTGTGGGTATGCGGGTCGACGCGCGCACCCGTTCGGCCGAGCAACTGCAGCGCTTTGTCGAAGGTCTGTCCTTACCGGTGCTGGGGTTTTTGCGCGACACGCAGAATTACGTGCAACTCGCGGCCCACGGCCTGACTATCTGGGACGTGGCGCGCAGCCGGGTCGACAAAGATCTCGAACAATGGAAGCCGCTGGTGGCTTGGCTCGATCAATGAGTCGTGATTTAAGGCCGTGAGCACGTCTGCTCGTCGGCCGCCGCCTGCTGCTGAATTAAGGTTGTGACCAGGCCTGCGTCGGCACGTGGTCGCGGTTACCCTTGATACGGTTTTTATCGTCGACAAACACCAACTGGGGCTTGAAGCCTGCGCGAATCTCCGCTTCGTCGACCTGAGCAAAAGCCGCGATAATCACCAGATCGCCGAGCTGGGCGCGGCGCGCCGCCGAGCCATTGAGCGAGATCATGCCGCTGCCGCGTTCGCCGCGGATGGCGTAAGTTGTCAGACGTTCGCCGTTATTGACGTTCCAGATATCGATTTGTTCGTTCTCGATCAGGTTCGCGGCTTCCAGCAAGTCTTCATCGATCGCGCACGAGCCTTCGTAATGCAGCTCGCAGTGCGTCACCGCGGCGCGATGGATTTTCGACTTCAACATTGTCCTTTGCATGATGATTCTCGGATAAAGATAAAAGCGGGTTCAGATTTCGAGGTTATCGATCAGGCGCGTGGCGCCTATTTTTGCGGCGGCCAGCACCACCAGTGGCGCCTCGACCTGATTCGCATCGGGCGCTTTCAGATCGGCCTGCCGGCGCACAGCGACATAATCGGGTTTCCAGCCGTGCTGTTCGAGCGTGTGCATGGCGGCAAGCTCCAAGGCCGCGAAATCATGCTGGCCGTTAAGCACGGCTTCGCGCAATTCACTGAGCAAAGCATATAAACGCGGCGCTTCGGCGCGTTCTGCCGGTTGCAGATAGCGATTGCGCGACGATAGGGCCAAGCCATCGGTGTCGCGCACCGTTTCGGCGGCAATGATATCGGTCGGCAGCGCGAACTGGTGCGCCATGCGCCGGATAATCATCAACTGTTGATAATCTTTTTTGCCGAATACCGCTACGCGTGGGCTGACACAGGAAAACAGCTTGGTCACGACGGTGCAGACGCCCTGGAAAAAGCCCGGGCGGAATTCGCCCTCAAGAATATCGCCCAGATCGGTCGGCGGGTGCACGCGGTATTGCTGGGGTTCCGGGTAGAGCTCGGTTTCGGTGGGGGCGAACAGCACGTAGACATTTTCGCGTTGCAGCTTTTCGATGTCGTCCTGCATGGTGCGCGGGTATTTATCGAAATCCTCGTTCGGGCCGAATTGCAAACGGTTCACAAAAATACTGGCGACCACCGGGTCGCCATGCTGCCGGGCCAGTCGCATCAGCGACAGGTGGCCCTCATGCAGGTTGCCCATGGTTGGCACAAAGGCCACGCGGTTTTGGCCGCGCAATTGGTCGCGCAGTTCGTGAATCGAGCTAATGACTTTCATAGTCCTGCCATTCCTGGAAAGGGGGGGCTGCGGCATGCATGCCGCGCTAAAGGCAAAGCCGCGCGATTGTAGAGGATTTTATCGATCGCGGCATCCACCCGACGGATACTCAGACGGGTAAATACGCCAGACGCACGTAAATGGGCGCAAATGGCTCGGCTTGGGTGATTTCAAGCAAAGATTCACGCGACAGCTCAAGCATCGCGATAAAATTCACCACCACGCCGGGCACGCCGTGGCTAATGTCGAATAGCTCTGAAAATTCCATAAACCGCGCATTTTGCAATTTGCGCAGGATTTGGCTCATATGCTCGCGTACCGATAGCTCTTCGCGGCTGATTTTATGGTGCTGGACCAATTTCGCCCGTTTGATCACATCGGCCCAGGCCGAGCGTAGGTCGTCCGCGTCCACCTCGGGCCAGCGCGGGGCCAGGCTTTGTTCGACGTAAATCTCGGCGCGTTGGAAGTCGCGCCCCAGTTGCGGCAACTGGTCGAGGCGTTGCGCGGCCAGCTTCATTTGCTCGTATTCGAGCAGGCGGCGCACCAGTTCGGCCCGCGGATCTTCGGCTTCATCGCCGGTATCGGCTTTCTTGACCGGCAACAGCATGCGCGACTTGATTTCGATCAGCATGGCCGCCATCAGCAGATATTCCGAGGCTAATTCCAGGTTAGTGCCGCGAATTTGGTGGACATAACCCAAATATTGACGCGTCACGTCAGCCATCGGGATATCGAGGACATTGAAATTTTGCTTGCGGATCAGGTAGAGCAGTAAATCCAGCGGGCCTTCGAAGGTCTCAAGAAAGACTTCGAGCGCATCCGGCGGGATATACAGATCCTGCGGCATCTTGAACAGCGGCTCGCCGTACAGACGCGCAAACGCAACGCCATCGACGACGTCGGGCGTGCTGTCGCTCACGGGCGAATTCAGTGCGCCGCTCAGCGAACTGGACAGCACGTCTGCCGCCGCCGCGCCGTGGTGAGAGTCCGGCTGTTTCATAAGCTCGCCATCGCGTTAGCCGCGTGCACGAACGAAGCTATACGCCTGTTGCGGCATAGCTAGCGCCATAAACCGCACGATGCTTAGAATTTTTGGTAGTAGACGTAAGGTGTCTGCGGTACGCGCGATTGCTTTTGGCTGGCGGCTTCATCGAGATCGACGGGCGCTTTGTCCCACAGCAAAGACCGGCCGGCGCGCTGCTCGGCTTCGAGCGACGGCTTCTGAGTCTTGAGTTGCTCAAGGAATTGCGTGATATCCGACTGATACATGGCAATGATCCAATAGAAAGAGGCGACAAACAAAATGTCTGAGATTGGGGCATTTTACCGCAAAGCACGGCTAGATGGCTGGACGGATCTTGCGAAACACGGCGCAGCCAGCGCCTGCCGCAGGTTCGGCCGCGGCAACCCTTTTTCGCGTGTTGGCCAATCTGGTATCGCCGGCATCGTCGGGTTTATTCTCGCCAATCAGACTGCGCTCGCTACGTCGACCGAAATTTATTTTCCGGTTTTGGACGGCACGGTGCTTCCATTATCGCCGGTCGATGCTTTCAGCAGCGGCCGATTCAACCGTGTGCCGATTTTGACGGGCTTGACTGCTGATGAGCAGGGATTCTTTCTGCCCGAGGTCACGGGCGGCGCGGTTCTGACGAGCGCCAACTTCTACGGCTATGTCAATTCGTTCGGCGCACAGTACGCAAGCACCTTGCTCGCGCGCTACCCACTAGGATCTTATGCGAGTCCTAGTCATTAGTTTTGGGGAACGCGTGACGGTTGTTACGTGTCGAAGTGCGTTTGGATATTCGATTGGATCGGAAGGCAAGGGCGGCTCAGGCGGTGCTGGTTATTTATTTACTGATAATTTGATGCTATCTGAGCGCCGTTATGTGATGAAATGGCGCTTGTATCTGATTTGCACAGAATTTTGTCGCATCGCTATGGGTTTCGACCCTATGGCGCGTATGACTTAAACCCTTCACGTTTAACCCCCATTGATTGACAAGCTCAATCGCCATTTGATAAAAGACCATCGCAGTCTGTCCCGGAGAGATTTGTTTGGCGGTAAGTGTTGGTTTTTTATCCCTGTCCCGCTTACCTTCGGTCTCGATCCGGCGGGTGGCGGCGCGCGTCCTCCTCGGACTATGCGTTACGCTGGCTGGCTCGTTGGCATTGTGTTCGGTGGCGCAAGCGGCTTACGTGGTGTCGATCGACGCCCCGCGCTCGGTGCGCAGCCTGCTTAAGGCGAACCTGGATCTGGTTCGTTTCTCAAGCCGCGACGATGTGTCTGACGAACAATTTGGCTTTCTGGTGACGGCGGCGGCGCAACAAGCCAATGATTTGGTGCAGACAGAAGGTTATTTCAGCGCAGTGATTAAAACGGATGTCCGGCCGGGCCCCAAAAACCGTAAGCGTGTGGTGATCTCGGTCGAACCGGGTCCGCGCACCACGATTGGCTCGGTCGCCTTACATTTCCAGGGGCCCGTCGTTAGCGAAGAGCCGGATTTGGAACTGACGGCACGGCTGGCTTGGAGTTTGCACGCCGGCGAGCCATTTTCGCAAAGCGAATGGACCGGCGCCAAAAATGCTTCGCTGAAAGCACTGCAATCGCGGCGCTACCTGGCCGCGCGGATAATCCACTCCGACGCCCAGATTAATCCGCGTACCCACCAAGCCGCCTTATCGGTCGACTTCGACAGCGGGCCGACCTTTCGCTTCGGCCAGGTTCAGGTCAGCGGCCTGAAACGCTATCCGCCCGATATCATTAGCCATATCGATCCGATACGCTCAGGAGAAATCTTTAGCACGGCCAAAGTCCAGGAGTTGCAGCGACAGATCCAGAACACGCCGTATTACTCGAGCGTTGCGATCGATGTTGCCAGCGACCCGGCGCACCGGGATGCAACGCCCGTGAACGTGAAGGTTAGCGAGTTTCAATATCAAAATGTGCGCAGCGGGCTAGGGTATTCGACCAATACCGGTCCCAGCCTGCAGGGCAGCTATCAATACAATAATGTGTTCGATCGCGCCTGGGTGTTTACGGTGCAAGGCTTGATCGAGTCCGAGACGCAGAATGGCGCCATCTCTCTAGCTATGCCGCCCGACGCAAAATCGTATGTCAACAGCGTGCGCGCTTCATACACCCGCACCGATTATGAAGACACGGATATTCACAGCGCCTTGGTCGGCGTGCAGCGAGCGCGTTCCTTGGAGAACTACGACTGGAATTATTCGCTGACCTTTTATGAAGATCGTCTAACCCAGAACACCGCTAACCCCACCGATAGCCGCGCGCTGATGCCGGGCTGGTCGTGGACACGGCGCAATGTGGACGATCCGGTATTCCCCAGCAACGGTAATTTGATCCATGCCGAAGTCGGTTTCGCGGTCAAAGGTTTGTTGACCGACCAGACCTTCGCGCGCTTCTATGTGCATGGCAAGCAATATTGGCAGATCGACAAGACCGACTTGGTGGTGGTGCGCGCCGAATTCGGCGGCGTGTTTACCGGGGGAAGTTCAAGCGGGGTCCCGGCGTCGCTGCTGTTTCGTGCAGGCGGCTCGGATTCGATCCGCGGCTATAGTTACGAAAGTATCGGCAACAACGTCGGCGGCTCGGTGCTGCCCACCAAGTATCTAGCAACCGGGGGCGTCGAATACCAGCATTGGTTTTCCCACGAGTATGGCGGGGCGGTTTTCTATGATGTCGGCACCGCCAGCGACACCTGGTATGAAAAAACCTTTTATCAAGGCGCGGGCGTCGGTGCGCGTTGGCGCAGCCCCATCGGCCCGGTCAATCTCGATCTGGCCTATGGTTTGCGCAACCACAATTTCCGGCCTTACCTGACTCTGGGGATTGCATTCTGATGCACCGCGCCGATCCTCTGTGCGACAAGCCAATAGACCTGTGACCACTGCCCCCTCTTTACCACCGGCCTCGATGCCAACCTCGCAGCCATCCTCAGGCGCGGGACCGGGGCATGGCGATAGGCCGCCAACGCCGCGCCGTAGACACCGAGTATGGCTCGGCGTGCTGTCGGCGCTGGCGCTATGCCTCGTGGTGCTGAGCGCGGCGGCCTTGTATGGCGTGCTGCACACGGAGCGCGGCACGCGCCTAGCCTGGCAGGCGGCGCTGCGTTTGTCGGGCGGTCGCCTGCAGGGGCAGTACGCTGGCGGTTCGCTGGAGCGCGGCGTACGCCTGAACCAGGTCGATTGGCATGATGGACAAACGCGGGTGCAGATCGATTTTGTCACGGGGCAATGGGCGCTGACGCGTGCGCCTTGGCGTTTTACCGTGGATTTTCTGCACGCCGGGAGCGTCGTCGTGCAGACCGGTGGCGCGACCGATGCCACATCGCCGATTTTGCCGCAGAGCTTGAACCTGCCGATGCAGCTGGCTTTACGCGATGTGCGTATCGATCATCTGGCGCTCTACACCGGTGTCGGGCCGACCTCGTCGGTTCTCGAATTATCCCGTTTGGCACTGCACGGCAGCAGCGATGGGCATAACCATCGTCTAAGCGTCGATACGCTGGGCACACCTTATGGCTCGTTCAGCGGAGTCTTGTCCGTGGCCGGGACGCGGCCGTTTGCGCTGACCGGTGCGGTCGGCTTTGCCGGCAGGGTGGCGGCCGAACCGGTCCAAGTGTCGGCGCGTTTGACAGGTTCCCTGGAACAACTGAGCGCCGATATCGATGCCAACGGCAAACAATTGGCCGGTCGCGCGCATATCGAAGCGACGCCGTTCGGCGCCGTGCCGCTGAAAATTGTCACGCTGGCTGCCGACCATTTGAATTTACAGGCCTTCGACGCCGACGCGCCCCTGGCCGATTTGAGCCTGCGAGCACGCCTGGCGCCGGTTGTGCCGCATGCACCGCTGGCGCCGTCGGCGCCCGCCGTGTCAACGGCGATGAATTTACCCGGTGCCGCTCAAACGCATCCCGGCGCCGTCTCTTCCGCGCCCGCGCCTTTGGTGGTGGCGGGCGCCGTCTCCATCGTCAATGCCCAAGCCGGGCCATTGAGCGCTCATCGCCTGCCGCTGCTCAATGCGCAAGCCCAGCTCAGCTTGGATGGGCATCGGCAATCGATTAGCGACCTGTCCGTGAATTTGTTCAAAGGCGGCGCGGTGACGGGCCACGGCACAGTCACAGACGGGCATGGGCGTTTCGATTTGCAGTTGGCGGGGCTCGATTTGAATCTGCTGGAAAGTCATCTCAGGCCGACGCAATTAAGCGGGCCGCTGACGCTCGCGCTCGAATCTCAAGGACCGCGCTTGACGCTCGACCTTGCCGACCCTAAAGCCGGAATCAGAGTGCGCTCTGCGCTGCATATCGAGCCCACTCAACTGACGCTCGACAACACGCGTCTGGATGCCGGAACCGGTCATGCGGATTTCTCCGGCGTGCTGAAGCGCGATGCGAATAGCGACTACGCCTTGCAAGCCGGCTTCGGCGATTTCGATCCGTTTGCGATTCTGATCGAGCAAACCGGTCAGGCAGCTTTACCCCATTTACGCGGCGCCGTCGGCGAGCCTTATAGCACCACGCATGGCACCACGGGCGCCACGTCTGGACCCACGCATCGCATCGAGGCCGCGACTGATAAGCCGCAATCTTTGGCACTCAAGCCTCCCAAGCATGGTCCCGCGCGTGCTCCGGTGGTGGCGCGCATTACGGGTAATGTCCAAGCCCAAGGCGCGCTTGCGCAAGGGACCAGCAAAGCGACCCTGGTCCTGCACAATAGCGTCTATGACGGCTTGCCGCTGACGGGTGGCGGGACTGTACAACTGGCCGGCAACCGGATGCTGCCTAGCAATCTAGCGCTGTCGATTGCCGGTAATCAACTGGACCTGCATGGCGCTTTCGGCGCTCCCGGCGATAGCCTGGTATTTCGTCTCGATGCGGCGCATATCGACCGGCTGGGTCTGGGCCTGGCCGGCGCCGTGCAGGCGGAGGGGCGCGTGATGGGAAATCTGACGCATCCGAATGTGACGGCCAACTATAGTGCCGATGCGCTGGTCTTGGGTGACTATCGCCTCGGTCATGCCCAAGGGCGCGCGGAATTGCATGAGGGCGCCGCAGGGGCGCTTGCCTTGAGCTTGGCGGCCACTGACTTGAGTTTGCCCAGGGTGAATTTGCACACCGTATCAGTCGATCTGGCGGGCACGCGCGCGAATCACACCTTGATGCTGCATGCCCAAGGAACGGTGCACGATCAACCGGTCGATGTCGATTTGGCGGGACAAGGCAAGCTGACCGACACTGCTGCTGGCAGCAGTTGGGACGGTGTGGTGACGCAAGCGGTGAATCGCGGCTTGCCCGCTTTGCAACTGCTGAATTCGGCCAATCAACCGATGACGGTGTCGGTATCGGCCGGGCATCTGGCGCTCGGGGCCGCACGATTCTCGGTCGAAGGCGCGGATCTCGATCTAAAACAATTCGTCTTCGACCACGGCAAAATCCAGACAGCGGGCGCCGCACACAATCTGGACATCGATCGTTTTCTACAGATTCGACGCGACATCACGGGCGCCAATCCGCCGCTGAAAACCGATATGATTTTCGATGGCGATTGGGATTTCTCGCTGGCCAATACGGCAAGCGGCTATGTGCAATTGAAACGGCGCTCCGGCGATGTCACGCTCAATACCTGGCGCGGTGCGGCGGGGATGGGTTTTAGCGAACTGGCCGCGCGGGTCGATTTTAACGGCGGCCAGCAAGCCAAGCTGAGATTGAAAGCCGCGGCCGCGCGGATCGGCACGGTCAACGTCGATTTGCATACCGAACTGGCCGAGCGCGACGGCATGTTGAGCTTGGTCGACGAGGCGCCGCTGAGCGGCACGGTAAGCGGCGATATCCCCGAGTTGCGCACCACGGGCGGGCTGTTCGGCCCAGCCTATGTACTTGATGGGCGCTTGCTGTTGCAACTGAAAGTGGCGGGGCTGATGGCCCACCCGAAATTGACGGGTAACGTGACCGGTAACAATTTATCGGCGACCTTGATTGACCAGGGCATTCAATTCAAACAAGGCGTGATACGGATCGCGTTGGACGATAACTTGGTGCAATTCCAGCAAGTCGAATTTCATGGCGCATCGGGAATTTTGAGCGCCACCGGCCAAATCAAACTCGATGAGGCCAATCCCGACTTGGCCGTGAATGTCCGGGCCGATAAACTCGAACTGTTCGCCACGCCGGACCGTCAACTGCAATTGTCGGGGCAGGCGACCGTGCGCAACGCGGGCGCCGAAAGCGGCGTGGCGATTGACGGCAATGTCAAAGTCGATCGCGCCTTGTTCGATTTACCTGAGAGCCCGGCGCCCGAGTTGAGTTCCGATGTCCACATCGTCAAGCAAGACGGCACGGAAGTGAGCTTGCATAAACCGCCGGGCGAGCAGTTGCCAAAGCAAGCGCAACAGCCGTCTGGCGCTGCTCAACTGCACGCCCATATCGACATCGATCTGGGCGATGCGTTCCGCTTCAAAGGCGCGGGAGCCGACCTGGGTTTGAGCGGGAAAGTCTTGGCGACCAGCAGCCCCGGCCAGCCCCTGCGCGCGGTCGGTAATGTCAATGTGACTCCCGGCTCGACCTATACGGCGTTTGGGCGCAAGCTCAGCGTCGATAGCGGCTTCTTCACGTTTAACGGGCCGATCGATAATCCCGGCATTAACATCCTGGCTTTGCGCCGCAATCAGGAGGTCGAAGCGGGCGTGCAGGTGTCGGGCACGGTGCAAGCGCCGGTCGCCAAGCTGGTGTCGGAGCCGACCGTGGCCGACAACGAAAAGCTGTCATGGCTGCTATTTGGCCATGGTACCGATACGGGCGCCAATCTCGGCCAGCAAAGCACCATGAACGAGGCTTTTGCGCTATTGGGGAATGCCGGCGGCAAGCGGATTGCACAAACCCTGGGTTTGGACGAAGTGTCGATAGGTCAAAGCGAAGTCGGCCTGACCGACCCGCAGGTCGTGACGTTGTCGAAGGCTTTGAGCGAACGTATCGTGCTCGGTTACGAGCAAGGTCTGACGAGTGCCGCCAGTGTTTTCAAAGTGACGTTGAACCTGTCGCGTTTCTGGTCGGTGGCCGTGCATACCGGTGCGGTGAACGGCGCGACTTTGTTGTATAACAAGCGCTTTGATTGAGGCCGGGTTGTATTGTAATGAGGCCCGCCCCATCTGCGGGCGGGCTTGGGTGACCGGTTCAATTTTCCGTTTTATCGGTTTAGTTCTCCGTTCTCAAAAACGGCATATAAGTATCGGGATGACTCTGCATGAGCTCGGCCAGCCGATAACGTAAGGTCAGGATGTTTTCTGCCGTGACGGCATTCGGCTCTAGATGATAGGCGGTCGCGTATAAGGCGCGATAAAAGCAATCACCGCCACCGGTTGTCGGCAGCCCTACAATACCGCCATTCAACGCCCGGTACGTGGCGCTATAGTGCGCGCCGAGGGTGCCGACGCCATGGAGTTCCAGGGTGATAGGATTGGGCGCTCCAGGCGGGAACTCATCCAATCGATAGCCTTGCGCAGGATCGGCGGCGTAAACTCGAATCGCCACGCCTCGGCCTTGCTCCTGGAAATAATCCCCAGCCAACCTGGGGATGAGATCCGACTCCGCATTCTGCCATTGACCGGGCGTCCTGATGTTGATCAGCGCCTGCTCGAAGGTGAGCGCCCGGTCAACCTGGGCATCTGCGATGCTTCCCTGCGACGAGCTTGCTAAGTCGAAATCCTGTCGCGGTTTCTCGACAGGCCCGAAATCGACCCGCAGTTCTTGTCCTTTGCTGATCGGCTCTGTCGTGACGTAAAAATCGATGTCCTTGCCCACCTTGACCAGCGCTACATTGTTGGGCGCCATTGGTTTCAGACCCCGTAGGACATCGCCGCCGGGCAACTGGCCGGTATTGATCAGGCTCAGCAGGTTGCCCCGCACCGAGGCCTTGATCATGGGCTTGCCCGAGCGCATCGCGAACAAATAGGAGAGAACATGGTGGCGTGGATCGTCTATAAACAGGTGCTTGACGCTCTCATCGATCGGGATTAATTCACCTCGATAGGGTCCCAGGATCGTAAACGCCGGCAGATTCTGGGCGGCAACCACCGATGGCACATGATCGATCAAGGCTTGGTGCATGAATTGCCTAAATAGACGATCGGTATCCCTTTCTCCCAAAGGTAAGGCGCTTTCAGCATCCAGCCATTCGTCAAACTCGATTGCGAGGTACCTTTTTTTAGATGACGCGTCATCGGGCGGCATGAGCTGAAAGCGTTCATCTAATGAGCCCCAATTGATGGCTTGCTGGCCGTCGATATTGAACAGATGCTCGTGGAGTAAGTTCTTCGATGCGGCGTCGATATCGGAGAACAGGAAGGCGTTATTGTCGATTTCCCAGGTCAGGTTCGCCGTGCCCGGCGCCTCGATATCCTGCTCGGAAAGCTCCTGGCTTAGCCTGTCCCAGCCTTCCGGCGACAGTGTACGGTCCGGCCTTATATATTGACTCAATTCGTCGATATCCAGTGCGTTCAATGCCGCATAGCGCTCTAGACTTCTCGGCTGTCTTGGAGTCGCCGGCAGCAGAAACTCTTGGAGATCGACAATTTCGACCGGGTGATAGATTTTATCGTCATCCGGTTCGAGGGCGTGGGGGCCAGCAGGGTTGGACGCCAATTGCCCGGTCGGGTCACCCCAACGTTTTTTTTGGGCGAGATTGGTTAGCTGACCTTTGGCATTAACATATTTGGAGAGGCTTGATTGCGCGATATTGCGATCCTCGCAAAAACGTTTTTGCGTCATATTGATAGACGGATCAGCCGCGATCCTTTGCCAGTCTGCGACATCGGCAGCTGTCACTCCACGCGTGTTCTTAGAGCGTTTTTTTATCTCATTTGCCAGATCCGTGAACGCTCCTGTCTTGGGATCGATCCATTTGTACGTGTCCTCACTCAGGGCGCCAGTTGCGCTGATATGCTGCTGAAGCGAGTTGGGCGGAATGCCACGCGCGTCCGCAAACAGAGTCAATGTCGTCGACGCACGATCCTTGTGTCTGAACCATGCCTGGATGGCGTCCAGCATGCGCGGCGTCATGCGAGTTAACATATAAGGAGGAATTTGTTGAGCGCGGACCCAGTTGGCCCAGCCCTCCGTTGCGACTCCCTCGGGCGTCACAAATCGTCTGAAATAGACGGGATCGATTTTGTGTCTTTTCGCGAAATCAGTGCGAGTTTCTTCAGTGTGATTCAGCGCTTTTGCTGTGTACCAATCATCAATGTGCTGTTGAGCGATCGGGACAAATGAGGACTCGATGCCCAGCAGTTTTTCCCCTAGTGACGTCAAGGTTCCATTCGCCAAGCTATATGTTGCAAGCCAACCTGGCTTTAAACCTAGGTCCGCGGCATGTTCCTTGTCGAATGCAGTGTAAGCGCCATCGCTGCGTTCCGCCGGCAGTTTGTCCCGCCAGCGTTGCACAAGCTCGATTTTCTTGGCTCGCTTCTGTGTGCGAGCGCTGGTCGAAGGCAGATAGTCCTCGCTACTTGAAGTACTGCTGGTCCTTGAGCTTATCCTTGAACTCGCCCAGCTCCTTTTGCAAGGAAGCTTTTTGGGCGCGCGCTTGACGCGGCTCAGCCCGTCGAAACACAGCACGAAGGCCGCTACTTCTTCGTCCAAAGCCACGCGCAAGCCTGTCGTATCGCCCTGCGTTTCGAGCACATAATACGTGTCGTGCGGACGCGCCATCAGGTGCGTCTCGTCGCCATTGGCCACCTGACTGACCTGATCCCAATCCAAGGTGGTGTGGGTCGTTTCCACCGTGCCGTCCATGCGCCGATATTGCACGATCTCGACTTGGACCGCCTCGGAGGCTTCCGAGCCCACGGGCGGCAGCATACGCAGCGTGCCGTCCTCAAGCTCGCCGGTTAGCAAATCGATGCGTTTGAAATACGCTTCGCCCAAGGCATTCGAGCCGACCTGTTTCACCGCCACCTCTTGTCCTGCCGCGGTGGCGATGGCGATTTCGCTATCCTTGATATAGCGTAGGCCGTTTCTGATCTCCACGGCCGGTGGATTGTCCAAGGCAATCTGCCAATTGCCCTGCACGCCGATCTTGAAGTGCGTGTCGACATCGAGCTGAGCGGGTAACACACGCGGTAAAACAGGCGGCGCTTCGATCGCCGGCATATCAACCAGTCTCTTCAGCAAGACCGGGTCGGTGGCTTGCAATAGCGTATTCACGCCCCGCGCCAGCTTGGCGGAGGTCCGTAGGCCGCGCGTGACTTTATTCAGCAAGGTATTCAGCATCTGATCGGTCAGCGGAATCGGCGACACCAAGTCCACCCCTTGGATGACGGCTTGTACCGCCGTTTTGCGCAGCGCCCCAGCGGCGGCATGCATCAGCGGGTGCGTGAGCACTTGCCGGGCGATTTGGGCCACACTCTGCTGTTGGAAGTACGCTATAGCGGCTAGCTTGCTGCTCACCATCAGCGTGAGCTTCGCCATCCTAAGCGCTTGTCCGACGGCGACCACCACCGGTATCAGTGCGAGCAATTCTATGCCCATGCCGTAGCCGACCGCCAAGTCTCGATCTTGAAACAGCGCCCGGTCGCCTGATTTCTGATGAGGGCGCGGGCCGCCGACTAACAGCGTATGTTGATCGATGGCCGTGGTGATGTAGTCGTGGTGAATGGCCGCGATATGCTTGCCGCCGCTCACAAACGGCAGCAGGTCGACGATAAATTCGCCGACGCTGGGCTGGTGCACGAAACGCTCGGCATCGCTGAACAGGCGGGTGATTTTTGCGCTGATGCCGGTGCCGGTGGCCAAGGCATGAAAGTACCGCGCTTGTTCCGCTGAGATGCGCCGTTTGAACTCGGTCCCCAGCACCGGCAAGGCGTTTTGCAATTTCAGCCGCTCGGCCGTGTTCATGGCCAGAACCGGCCGCCACACGGCATCCGGCGTGGAGTAAGCCGGGTCGGCGTCACAAAAGCGACGGCGTAAGGCATTCAATACAGCCACGGCCTCGTTGAGTTCCGGCTGAGTCTTGTCCTGCCCGAGCCCCCATTGGCTCACCCGATCGTGCAGCGTCCTGAGATAACCAGGAATCTCATCGTGACGCATCCAGCGCCCCGGCCCAAACCAGCGCTGCAACACGCGTAGCGCTTGCACATCGCGCCCCGTCGGCATCTCAGACGTTCTGGCCACGGCCACCTCATGCACCGCATAGCGCACAATCAGCCCGGCGCGTCCCGGGTTCGGGACTTCCTCGAAGAACTCGGTGGGATGCGCCTGCACGTACTGCTCCATCTCGGATGGAATCATGTCGGACCGCGTCGCGGTTGCGGCCGGGGGCAGTTGCAGCGATTTCAAATACAGCAAAGCGCCGGTTTCCGGGTTAAATCTGACGACCCAGAGCACATCCTCCAGGCCTGTGTGGATTTTGAGTATCATCGCATTGGGCTGGGCGTTTCTGGCTTGACGCGGCCATTGCAGCGCTTCACTGGGCAGACCCGGGCGTTGACTATCGTGGTCCAGCGAGGCGGATACGCGGTAGAGGCTCTCGATTCGCACATACGCCATATCTAGCGGCTCGTCGGGCGCCTGATGCCCCAATGCTTGCTTGCGCAGTTCGGCTTGCTTGGTCAGCGCCGGCTTGAGCATCAGCAGCAACATCTCGCCTGCCTTGTTCTCCAAGGTGCTTTTGATCTCGTCGAGTTGCCGCTTCAGTTCATTTTTGAGATCTTCCGGGGTCAACTTGACCATGCCGGCACCGGCATGCTCGGAGGTGGCGGCCGGCTTAAATTCAATCGAGGAAAAATCGCCCGCGCGCTGAAGTAACGATTCCTCGAACCGCCCCCAAAAGTACGGCGTGAAATCGGGCGCCGGTTTGCAGAGTTGCATGGCATTGTTACACGCATAGGCTTGCTGCGCCGCCACGCTAAGTTGAGCGCTCCAATGATAGGATGCCTTAACATTAATCGACGACTTGTGCGTGTAGCCATATTTTTTCAGGAGATCGTCGTAGGCGCTGGTTAAGGTCGGGAGTTTGCGCAGCATCTCATGGATTTTGCTCAATTCCTTTTCCCACTCCGCTTGCACCCCATGACGATCGCGATAGAGCTGCAGCAACTGCTCCATGCCGCTTTGACCGGACAAGGCGCCGCCGCTCCAAGCCTTGAATTGCCCGGCGCTGAGTTTTTGATTGAATTTGGCCCAGAGCAGCGCCTGGCTCAACGTCAGGATACCTTTCTCTTGTGCCGTGCCTTCATCGTGGATGGCTTTGACCTCGGCCAGGCCCAAAGTCAAACATTCGCTGGGCGTAAGCGCTTGACCGCGGCGTTTGCCGGCCGCCTGACCCAGGCACAATTGAACATGATCATCGGAGGTGAAGCCGATGCTGTCGAGTAGCGGGTCGCGCGCCTCCAATTCGAGGTGCAACGAGAAGAAAGGGCTCACACCCTTCAGAATGACGTGGACCATGGCCGCGCGCAGCAGCGCGTCCAGATGGGATGGAAGTTGCTCGAACACCAGCTTGCGGCAGGCGTCTTCGGCCGCGGACAGCATTTTGCCTTGCGTCGCACCCGGCAGCCCGGCCTCTATCGCCTGCATGGCCGCGCGGCCGTCTTCATATTGGCTCCAGAGTATTGTTATGTAATCCTTACTTTTATGGGTAAGCTGAGAAAATGTCCATGCCGTCGGATCTTCGTACTTACGGCGGTAATAGGCCTTGGCCTGCTCGATCATAAACGCGTAAGCAACTCGCGACGGCGAGCGTATATCGCCGGGGTCGATCTTGGCGCGCTCATTATCAAACCTGCGATTCAGCGTGTCGCAGAGTGCTTCGAGCGAGGCAGGTGCGAGTTGCTCGCCCCAGAGCAGCACAGACTCGGCTTCGGGCGGCACGGCTATGCCGTATTCGGCGGTGAGCGTCGTTGCCGCGTGATTCGGCTCGCTGGACTGGCTGGGCGCGGCGGGCTGCGTCGGGCGACTCGCCACTGAAGGCGCCTCATGCGTGGCCTTCAGTTGCTGCAAGCAGATACGCCGTATCGCAGAGCGAATAAAAGGATTCAAGCCGATCGATGTCGGCAGATAACTATCCATAAAGTTATCGAAACTATCTTGTTTTTCTTCCAGCGCTTGCTGACCTTTGTGCTCCAGTAGCGGCACTATCGTCGCAAAACCGTTCACCACGACATTCTCGGGAATATTGCACAAGAACTGCTTGAGCCATCGATACTCGGCCGCTTGTGGCGCGAGATCGTCGGCCTGGATAGCCACCCGCGCGTCAGCCTGAGCTCGCAAAAAATAATCGGCGACGGCCTGCTCCGGGATATCGGGGGCGTTCAGCGTCTGTTTAAATTCCGCATACCCCGCGCTTAATTGGCTGATCATTTCCTTGGTCGAGCGGAAATATCGTCCTAGAACAAGAACCGGCACTGCTTGATTTTCTATCTCCAGAATCGTGCGTATCCGCTCCGAGGGCGAAGCGATGGCAAGATACACCGCGGCGATTTTTTCCTTGACGATATATTGACAGATCGCCTCCATCGGGAACGACTCATGGCGATGTGCTTGAAACGCTTCCGCCAGAATGCGCTTGCTCCGATCTTCCAGCTCGGCGCGCAGGGTGTTGAGTTGCAGCGCGTTTTCGATGCCGGAGGTCAAAGAATGTACCCAGGCGTTGTCGGTCAGCCTGTCCAGCAAACGTTTCAGCCATTGATACTGCGCTTGATGCTGCTGGCGGCGCGACAGCGCCGGGTAGCCGTCGTAACCGGTATTCACCTGGGCCGCCAGGAAATAAACTTGCTTCTCGGCTTCCGAGATCGGTTGATCCGGCTGGTCGCCCAGCACTTCCGTGAAACGTGTATAGGCGGCGGACAGGGTCGTCACCAGCGTCGCCAGCGAATACGGCCCCATCAGGGCGATAAGCGGAACCGAGGCGCTTTTGCGTTGCAGGATATGTGTTATCGCCGCATAGCCATGCGCCGGTTGCCGTTCCGATAGGGTGTCGTCGATAGCGCGTGGGTTGCGCTGAAGTGTGGCGTCGGGGTCAGTCTCTGCTGCGGATTGGGCAGGTAACATGCCGGGAGCGACCTCGGATTGAGGCGTAAGCCGGCTTGTGCTGCTGGTCAGATTTTTCGACATAAGAATCACCGTTAATATGGGGTAAACATCCAAAGACGCCTGTCAGATCAGCCTTGCTGTCCTGATAGGCGATTGTTGGTGTTACCAAATATTACGGATCTGTCCCCGCGCGGAAATCAGACTAGAAGTGAGGCGCATGGCTATGCAATCAGTTCGTCGGTGAGTCTGAACTCCCACGCTTTCGCGCCCTGAGCGCGTGCCAGCGTCAACGCTTGTTGCAAAATCAACGACCGCGGCGTTCGTCGAGATGGGCCCTTATCTGATAGCGTCCGCGACTTGACCCTCATCAGTTCAGGAGCATTCCAAAGCTGTCCGGTGGCATCGTCTGCCAGCCGGGCATCAATCAGACTGGCGGCTTCCCGCATATGTCCCTGTTCCAGCATTGCGTTGGCAAAGTCAGATAGGAATACTGAAAAGGCGGGATCAAATCCATGGATTTGCAACGTCTCCAGTGTCGATCGAAGCTCTTGGAAGGAGACCACATGCGGGTCTTGGAATACCTTCGCCCAAAGCGAAAAAGTCGAGCCATAGAGTCCCCAAAAGTCCAGCCCGTGATGTCCTGCGACCTGCATAAGCTGCTGCGACACCCGCTTGACTTCTTCTACGTCTCCTGAAAGTGCCGCCACGGTGCAGCTTCCTTCCGCAAGGGCGCAGCATAGGGTGCAGGCGTGGTCCAGCGCCATCGCCTCGTCGATCGCTACCTGGGCGGCCCGTCGAGCCTTGGTCGTATGCCCCCTTAGCCAGAGAATGCGGGAAAGAAAAGCCCACGCTGCTACGCGCTGGTCCAAGCCGAATCTGAAGTGAGATCCATGACGTTCATCGCGCGTATAGCTGTCGAGCATCGCTTCAATTTCAATCAAAGCCTGAGCGTGATTACCCAAAAAATGATGCGCTATTCCGACCAGTCGTCGGGCTGTCAGCAGTGCGGCCTGATCGCGATGCCTCAGGGCTAACTCCGCCATGCTTTTGCCATGCTGGAGAGCTTGTGCGTAGTAACCGCTGCGCAGATTATAAAGCCATAGACCGTATTCAGCCTGTAGTTGTGTTTCGTGGTCGTCGAGTCGGAGCGCGAGACTGCCGGCCTTTGTCCAAGCCTGCACATTAGCCGCAGTTGGGCCGCGCGACCAAGTCAGCGAGGTGGCCAGAGCCGCTTGAATCATCATCTCCTGGCGCGCTTCAATCGGAGGCGCTTGGGTTTCTTCCAGTAGGTCGGCGATCCGCTGGCGACACTCTTCGTGGAGCGATAGTTGTATCCAGAATGGGGCGGAGTTTGCCAGGATGCTCAGTCCGAGGGCATTGCGTTGACTGTGCAGGAACGACCAGTCAAGCGCGGCCCTGATGTCGTCAATGTGATGTTCGTATTGTCGTTTCCATTGTGTCGTGGGTAGCGCCATCCAATCTCGTTGAGCTTGAGAAACTAATTGCTCGACGAAGCGGGCATGCTTTTCAGTCATGGCCGCCTTACGGTTCGCAAGCTGCTCCAAGGCATATGCCCGCAGCATGGTTAGATAGCGATAGCGAGTCGGCTGGGTTCCGGCCTGTAATGTGATGAGCGACTTTTCCACCAGGCTGCAAAGCACATCGACCAATCGAGTGGGACTTTCCAGCTTAGTGGATACGATATATTCCGCGGCAGCAACGGTGAAATCGCCGGGGAAAATGGCCAATTCCTGAAACACCGCTTGTTCCGTGGAGTCAAGTAATTGGTAACTCCACTGCAGAGCGTCGCCGAGAGTCCGATGGCGGCCCAGGGTCTTGCGTTTCTGAGCAGCAAGCAATCCGGATGAAAGGGCTAGATCCTCGGTAACCGCCGCGAGACCCAGCGATGGCACGCGAGCTGCGGCGATTTCCAATGCCAGCGGAACCCCATCGAGCGCTCGGCATAACGTTGTGACCTGCTCGATATTCTCTTCTGTCAGCTCGAAATGATAGTCTGCGGAAGTGACGCGCCGGACAAATAATTCAAGCGCGCTATAGTTTCTTGCGTCGGCTACGTTGGTTGTGCGTGGAGGTAAGGTGAGAGGGCTGAGCCGGTAAACCTGCTCAGCGTCCAACCCCAATGGGGTCTGGCTGGTTAACAGCAGGCTCAGTCGAGGATCAGATTCCAACAGCCGCTCAAGGGCCGTTGCACAGGCCGAGGTAACGTGTTCACAGTTATCGACCACCAGTAATGCCCTGCTCGGGTGAGAGGCCAACGGTAGGCTGGTTCCAACAAGTCCGGCCAACGCGCTCGAAATGGCCGGCGATACCGAGGCTGCATTCAGTTGCGACAAGTCCGCGAAGTAAACCCCATCGGGAAAACAAGCACTAGATTCTGACGCGGCCTCTATCGCCAGACGAGTCTTACCTATGCCGGCGGGGCCCGTGAGCGTGCATAACGTTTGGGTCGTCAACAGTCGGTTTAATTCCAGTAACTCCTCAACACGGCCGATCAAAGGAGACCGTGGGTTCGGTAGGCCGACTCGCGCTTGAGGGGCTCCTATGGACGAGGTTACAGCCCGATGCGCCTGCACTGAACCTGTAAAACGATAGCCTCGGCCAAATTCCGTCGTAATCAGGTCTCGATCATCTCCCAGTATTTTTCGCAATGACGAGATCTGCGCCTGCAAGCTGTTTTCCTCGATGACGCCCTTCGACCATATCCGGGAAAGCAGAGTATCTTTGGATACGACCTGCCCTGCAGCACCGACAAGTTGGACCAGCACCTCCAGCGCACGCTCCCCGATGTCGAGCCGCACACCATCTTTTAATAGTAGTCGCAGACGTGGGAACAGTTGGTAATGGCCGAAAGCAACCATATCGTCGTCACGGGAGTCCGGGCTCTTCGACGGCGTTTCAGGGCGAGTCTTGGTACCTGCAGGCATTTTTTTTTGTGACATAGCAAAATTGCGGAGATCAACAGGAATTTCAGACGTCTGAAATTGTAGGCCAAAGACTTTGCACGCGCACTATCTCATCATGACGGTTCCTGTACTTCGTCGTGAATCTAGATATGTCAGACAATACGCTCGGTAGCGAATCTACGGCACAGCCCGCCGCTCTTGAGGAGCCGGCGTTAACCCATCACTTGGATAGTTCACTGCTGATGGTGATGGCGGTCGCTTGCGGTGTTTTTGTTGCGAATATTTACTACAACCAGCCGATCCTGGAGCTATTGCAGCAGGCTTTCCCGCGATCTGTTGGCCTGATCAACTTGGTGCCGACGGCGACACAATTGGGTTTTGCCTGCGGGCTGTTTTTTCTGGTGCCGCTGGGCGATCGAATTGATCGGCGAAAATTGATTCTTGGGCAAGCGGTGGTGTTAATCGTCGCATTAGTATGCCTTGCTGCAGCTCCGAATGCCGGGTTGCTGGTCGTCGCGTCAGCGTTAGTTGGCATTTCTGGGTCGGTTGTCCAACAAATCGTGCCGTTCGCGGCAGAGCTAGCCGCATCCAAGCGTCGTGGCCAAGTCGTCGGTACCGTAATGAGCGGTGTGCTGTGCGGGATTCTGCTGGGTAGGGCAGTCGGTGGTTTTACCGGCGATCATTGGGGCTGGCGTGCCACGTTTGGGTTGGGGGCCGCGATGTCCGCCATGATCTGGTTAATGTTGCTGGTCAAACTGCCGCACAGCGAACCCAAGACACGCCATAGTTACGTTGCTCTCATGAAATCACTGATCGAGTTGTGGCGAGAAGAACACTCATTGCGCCGTGCAACCTGTATTCAAGCCGGGCTGTTCGGTTCTTTTATTGGGCTATGGACAATTCTGGCATTGCGTTTGCACCAGGCTTTCGGCTTGGGTGCCGATGTGGCGGGCCTCATGGGGATCGTGGGCGCGGCAGGTATTCTGATTGCGCCACTTGCCGGCCGTATCGCTGATCGGCGTGGACCCCATGCCGTTATTGGGCTGGGTTGCCTGATCATGCTGCTGTCATACGTCGTTCTGGGCCTTTGGGGCAGCCTGATTGGCCTGATCGTCGGCATCATCTTATTGGACTTCGGTGAGCAGTCGGCACTCATCTCCAACCAGCATGTGGTGTACGCACTTCGCCCGGAGGCTAGAAGTCGACTCAACACCTTGTTTATGAGCGGTATGTTCTTAGGCGGTGCGACAGGTTCTTGGGGTGCAAGTGTCAGCTGGCGGCTCGGTGGATGGCATGCCGCCTGTATATTCGGCGGCATATTGGCGTTGCTCGGATTTATTCTGCATTTCGTCGGGAGACGGGCTGCGTACATAAACACGAGAAATTAAAGTATCGGCGGTGGCCGAAAATCTCAGACACTCGTGCAGAGCGGCCGCGCGTTACCACGCCTCTTCATCGTCCCAGTCGATTGGCGAGGGCCCCGGCGAAGTGCTCGGGGCACGCGGAGTGACCATGTCGAAGTTCACTGTGGGGCCTTTTTTGAGCATTAAACGATCCCGAAAGCCGCGGCGTGATACCGACACTGTTTCAACGGGGGGCTGTGTGTCTGCGTCGCCGCGGGGTCGCATCGTCGATGCAATCCCTGGCGGAGTCTGCGCAACCGGTGGCATGCTGGGATTGGCGTTGTTTCCGCCTTTGTGCATGTTCGGCCGAGACGGCAAGCCAATGGGCTTGGTCGAAAACGGCGTGTCCGCGAGCAATTTGTCAGCAGTCACCCAGTCTTGAGCTCTGCCCATTTTTATTAACTCGTCGGGGATTTGAGCGGGGGCGACTGCGGACCGGTATGCCCTCGGGGTCGCGGGTAGGCCACTCGGCCTTACGGAGGGGGCTGTCGGCAATACAGCACGTGTTACCTCGTCAGGCATTCCTGTACCCGCGGGTTTTTGTTGCGCCTGCTTTTCTGAGTTCTGAAATGGACGAGGCCTAAGGCCCGCAAAGCTGCTTTGGGTAGGGCTTTCGGATTCAGCTTTGCCCGGAGCTTGATTTTTAAGAGGTTCGCTATCCGTCGATGCAAGGTTTTCGGTGGAAGAGGCGGTTGACACGGAAAGGCGTGAAGTCTGCATATCCAATAGTCCAGTTAAGATAGTGGAGAGACGCGAGCGCGCATTGTCTGGGGCTTCACTATCAGAACAGTCGAGGTGCAGAATTTATTCCATGTATTTCGTCCCTCAAGGGGGCTTCCTTCGGGACGTACGTGAGCTCAATCCATCGCGCGGCAAGCCTTTCCTCGACCATGTGCAGGCTCAGCGCAAAGCCGTGGTGCAGACCCTGCCGACGGCCGTGTCCGCACCCAAGCATCTCGGTTGCTTGTTACTTGACGCGCATCCCAGGTACGGCCCCGGCATGCGGTTCAAGAATATAGAGCCCCGGTTGCGACTTCTCATCTTGAGCCGATGCGGCCAGCACCATGCCTTCGGACAGGCCGAATTTCATTTTGCGCGGCGCCAGATTAGCGACCATCACGGTCAGTTTGCCGACCAGATCTTCGGGGCGGTAAGCCGACTTGATGCCCGAAAAGACATTGCGGGTTTTTTCTTCGCCGATGTCGAGCGTCAATTGCAGTAATTTGTCCGACCCTTCAACCGCCCGGCAATCGACGATCTTGGCGATGCGTAAATCGACTTTGGCGAAATCGTCGATGGAAATCACGCCATCGGTGTCGGGCGCGGCATTTTTAGCCGCCGACTTGGTCGACTCTTTTGCCGCAGCAGTTGCTTTAGCAGCGGGCGCCGTACCTGCTGCCGGCGCGTCGGTGGCCAGTAGCGACTCGCGATTCGCTTCGAGCAGCGCTTCGATTTTTTTCGGATCGACGCGTGTCATCAAATGCTGATACGGATTGATCGGACGCTGTGAACTTAAAGGCGTTTCGCTATCCACCCAGTTCAGCGGCGCAATGCCGAGGAAGGTTTCGACCGACGCGGCCAGTTGCGGCAACACCGGCTTTAAGGCCAAGGTCAGCAAGCGGAACGCTTCGAGGCTGATCGAACAGGTTTCATGCAAGGCATCGGCCTGGGCCGGGTCTTTCGCTTGATCCCAAGGCTTGGCCGTGTCGACATAGGCGTTGACGGCATCGGCTTGTTCCATCACGAGGCGCAGTGCGCGGCTGTATTCGCGCCCTTCGAATTGTGCGGCAATGTTCGGCAGCGCCTGGCGTATGGCGGTCAGCAACGGATGATGCATCGCGCTGTCCTTGATGCGTGCGTCAAAGCGTTTGACCAGGAAGCCTGCAGTGCGGCTCGCGATATTGATATATTTGCCGACCAGATCGCTGTTGACGCGAGCGACAAAGTCGTCGAGGTTCAAGTCGAGATCTTCCATCGAGCTGTTCAGCTTGGCCGCGAAGTAATAGCGCAGCCATTCCGGATTCAAACCGACATCGATGACACTCTGCGCGGTAATAAACGTGCCGCGCGATTTCGACATTTTTGCGCCGTCGACCGTCAAAAATCCATGGGCGAAGACATTGGTCGGCGTGCGATGCCCCGAAAACTTAAGCATGGCCGGCCAAAACAGCGTGTGGAAATAGAGGATGTCCTTGCCGATAAAATGATATTGCTCGGTCTTGGAGTCCGGCGCGACCCATTCGTCGTAATTGAGGCCGCGTTGTTCGCACAGATTCTTGAAGCTGGCGTAATAGCCGACGGGTGCGTCCAGCCACACATAAAAGTATTTACCCGGTGCGCCAGGGATCTCGAAACCGAAATACGGTGCATCGCGGGAAATATCCCAGTCCGCCAAGGTGGATTCGCCTTTGTCGCCCAGCCATTCGCGCATTTTATTGGTGGCTTCGGGCTGTGCGAGCCCGGACACCCATTCGCGCAAGAACGATTCGCAGCGGGAGTCCGACAGGCGGAAGAAATAATGCGTGGAGGTTTTGCGGGTCGGCGTGGCGCCCGAGACCACTGAACGCGGATCGATCAGGTCGGTGGGCTGGTAGGTCGCGCCGCAGACTTCACAGGAGTCGCCGTACTGATCCAATGCTTTGCATTTGGGGCAGGTGCCTTTGATAAAGCGATCGGGCAGGAACATTTCCCGGACCGGGTCGTAGGCTTGTTCAATATCGCGCGCATCGATCAAGCCGCCGGCTTGAAGCGCCAGATAGATGGTCTCGGAGAGCACCTTGTTTTCGGGCGAATCCGTAGTGTAGTAATTGTCGAAGGAAATGCCGAAGCTGTCGAAATCGCGTTTATGTTCTCGCCAGACGCGGTCGATCAGTTGCTTGGGGGTAATCCCTTCTTTTTCGGCGCGCAGCATGATGGGCGTACCGTGCGTGTCGTCGGCGCCGACGTAATACACTTCGTGACCGTGCATGCGCTGCGAGCGCACCCAGATGTCGGTCTGAATATATTCGACCAGATGGCCGATATGAATCTGGCCGTTGGCATAGGGCAAGGCGGAGGTCACAAGAATGCGACGGGCGGGCTGGGACTGGTCTGGCATAGTGGCTGTGCGATCCGGAAAACGATGAAATCCAAACAGCGATTCTATCAGGGTGGCGGGTCAGCCTGCAGGCAGGGGTGCTGCCACGGTACGGATACTGCAAAAAATATCGGCAAAGAAGACTGAGGCGGGAGCTATTTTGCGGTCGGATTGGTCTTACATGCGCGGGGATGCACTGGCAGTAGATGGCGCTCCGGGGCCTATTGGGCGTGGCGAAGGCGAAAAAAACGGGGCTGGAGAGCCCCGTAAGAACAACGACAAGAGGAGATGATAGGGCGACCGGAATAGGTCCACCCATCATTCATACTGACCTGCGCATCCGAAGGAAAGTTCGAATTATTTTCAAAGGGCATAAGATGCCCACGCGGCACAACGACTGACTAGGCTCTACAATAGGGTCCCTGAGGAGCCGTGGGCGCCGGCCGAAACTAGATTGTCCTGGCCGAGACTGATGCTGATGCGGCAAACCACGCTACGTGGACCTATAACCACGGGCATATAACCAGAAGCAGGTTACACATGAGTCTTGATAGAAAACAAGTTGATGCGGCACTCGCGACGGTCATCGACCCTAATACCGGCATCGATTTGCTCAGCGCGAAAAATATCCGCGAGGTTACGATCTCGGGCTCCGAAGTCATGGTGGCGGTGGTGCTCGGCTATCCGGCGCATAGCCAGTTTGAAATTCTGCGCGCGTTGGTTGCGGCAGCTGTCGGCGCTTTGCCCGGGGTTGAAAAGGTGGAAGTCGCGGTGTCGCAGCAGATCGTTGCGCACTCGGTCCAGCGAGGCGTCAAATTGCTGGACAATGTAAAAAATATTATTGCGGTCGCCTCCGGCAAGGGCGGCGTGGGCAAGAGCACCACGGCCGTCAATCTGGCGCTGGCGCTAGCCGCCGAGGGCGCCCATGTTGGCATTCTGGATGCCGACATCTATGGCCCTTCGCAGCCTACCATGCTGGGTATTACTGGGCGTCCGGAGTCGATCGACGGCAAGACGATGGAGCCGATGATCGGCCACGGCATTCAAGCCAATTCGATCGGTTTCCTGGTGGATGGCGACAGCCCCATGGTATGGCGCGGCCCGATGGTGACCTCGGCGCTCGACCAATTGCTGCGCCAGACCAATTGGCGCGATCTCGATTATCTGGTGGTCGATATGCCGCCCGGCACCGGAGATATTCAGCTGACTTTGTCGCAGCGCGTGCCGGTGACGGGCGCGGTGATTGTGACGACGCCGCAGGACATCGCTTTGCTGGATGCAAAAAAAGGCTTGAAGATGTTCGAGAAGGTCGGTATTCCGATTCTAGGCATCGTCGAAAATATGAGTATGCATATCTGCTCCAATTGCGGTCACGCTGAATCGATTTTCGGCGCGGGCGGCGGCGAGGCGATGTGCGCTGAATATGGCGTTGATTTTCTGGGCAGTCTGCCGCTCGATATTCGCATCCGCGAGCAGGCCGACGCCGGTAATCCCTCGGTGGTGGCCGACCCTGGCGGTAAGCCGGCCGAGTTGTATCGGGCCATTGCGCGCCAGGTGGCGGTGCGGATCGCTCGTCAGTCACGCGATATGGCGTCGAAATTCCCCGCTATTGTGGTCCAAAATACTTGATTTTTAGTGCAATGGGTTTTAGTGCAATGAGGCAAGCATGAAACAGCAGTGGCACCGATGCCGGGCAGGCAGCATACTGGCCTTGATGGGCGTGATGCTGGGCGCTTGCACCTCGGCTGCGCCGCCGAGGCTGGCGGCCGATGCGGTGATGCTGCCAAGCCGCAGCGGCAATGCGCGCGGCACGGTGACTCTGGTCGAGCGCGCCGACGGTGTGCAAATCACTTACAACTTGAGCGGTCTCGCGCCCGGCACCACGCACGCCTTGCATATCCATGAACAGGGGGACTGCAATGCGCTGGACCGTGGACCTGGCCCCGTTTTCAACCCTGATGCGCTGCGCCTAAAGCGTGGCGCGCGCCCCGATGGCGATTTGGGCGTGGTTCGTGCTGACGTGAACGGTGTTGCAATGGGTTTTCTGGTGGCCCGTAACCTGACGCTGGACGGCATCAATTCGGTCACCGGCCGTGCCGTAGTGGTGCATCGCAATGACGATGAGGACGATGTAGCGGCCGACCTGGGAGCGGGTCCGGCATTGGCATGCGGCGTGCTGCATCCATACTGAGCTGAACCAAGTCAAAGCTTAATCAAAGCCTCATGCCGGAAATGTCGTGCTGACATACAGTTCTAGTAGAATAGCGGCCTAAGCTAATTCTGGTTGCGCGCACATGACTATCAAATCCGACGCATGGATACGGCGTATGGCCGAGCAGCACAATATGATCGAGCCTTTCGCACCTCAGCAGGTCAGGGTCAGTGAGGACGGTCGAAAAATCGTCAGCTACGGTACCTCAAGCTACGGTTACGACATCCGCTGTGCCGACGAATTCAAGATTTTCACGAATATTAATTCGACCATTGTCGATCCGAAAAACTTCGACGAAAAATCGTTTGTCGATTTCAAGGGCGATGTGTGTATTATTCCGCCCAATTCGTTTGCCTTGGCCCGCACCATCGAGTACTTCAAGATTCCGCGTAGCGTGCTGACGGTGTGCTTGGGAAAATCGACCTACGCGCGCTGCGGCATCATTGTTAACGTGACGCCGTTTGAGCCGGAATGGGAAGGGTACGTGACCCTGGAGTTTTCCAACACCACCACGCTACCCGCCAAGATTTATGCTAACGAGGGTGTGGCGCAAGTCCTGTTCTTCGAAAGCGACGAAGTCTGTGAAGTGTCGTACAAAGACCGCGGTGGCAAGTATCAAGGCCAGCGCGGCGTGACCTTGCCCAAGGCTTAACCGGTCCTGGAAAGATCAAAGAACGCGGCGACGTGCCGCGCAGCGTGCGCCTGTTTGGCGCACGGTCAAAACGCCGCAACCTTGCGGCGCTTGTTTTTGGAGAGTGGCTCCCATGAAGTTTCGTTTCCCTGTCGTGATCATCGACGAAGATTTTCGCTCTGAAAATATTTCAGGGTCCGGCATACGCGCGCTGGCCGAGGCGATCGAAGGCGAGGGGATGGAAGTGCTCGGCCTGACCAGCTATGGCGACCTGACGTCGTTTGCGCAACAGGCGAGCCGTGCTTCATGTTTTATCCTGTCCATCGACGATGACGAATTCGGTGTGCATAACAATGGCGTCGAAGAAAACGGCGAATTGGCGCATGCCATCGTCGCTTTGCGCGCGTTTGTCGCGGAAGTGCGCCGCCGCAACGCCGACTTGCCGATTTTCCTGTATGGCGAAACGCGCACCTCGCGCCATATTCCGAATGACATCCTGCGCGAATTGCATGGCTTCATTCATATGTTCGAGGACACACCGGAGTTTGTCGCGCGCCATATTATCCGCGAAGCGAAAAACTACCTGGACTCGTTGGCGCCGCCATTTTTCCGCGCGCTGACGCATTATGCCGCCGACGGTTCGTATTCCTGGCACTGTCCGGGACACTCGGGCGGCGTGGCTTTTCTGAAAAATCCGCTGGGCCAGATGTTTCATCAGTTTTTCGGCGAGAATATGCTGCGCGCCGACGTGTGCAATGCGGTCGATGAACTCGGTCAATTGCTGGACCATACCGGCCCGGTAGCGGCATCCGAGCGCAATGCCGCGCGCATCTTCAGCGCCGATCATTTGTTTTTCGTGACCAACGGCACCTCCACCTCGAATAAAATTGTTTGGCACGCAACCGTGGCGCCGGGCGATATCGTGCTGGTTGACCGTAATTGTCATAAATCGATCCTGCACGCGATCACCATGACCGGGTCGATCCCCGTGTTTCTGACACCGACGCGCAATCACTTCGGCTTGATCGGGCCGATTCCGCGCGATGAATTCAAACCGGAAAATATTCGCAAAAAAATCGAAGCGAATCCGTTTGCACGCGAAGCGTTGGCGAAAAATCCCAATGCCAAGCCGCGTATTCTGACGATCACGCAAAGCACCTACGACGGTGTGGTCTACAACGTCGAAATGATCAAGGATCTGCTGGGCGACCTGCTTGACACGCTGCATTTCGACGAAGCGTGGCTGCCGCACGCCGAGTTCCACGATTTCTACCAAGATATGCACGCGATCGGCTCGAACCGTCCGCGCACCGGCGCCTTGGTGTTTGCCACGCATTCCACGCATAAATTGCTGGCCGGCATTTCGCAGGCTTCGCAGATTCTGGTGCAGGATTCCGAGAACAGCACCTTCGACAAGCATCGCTTTAACGAAGCCTATTTGATGCATACCTCGACCAGCCCGCAGTACGCGATTATCGCTTCGTGCGACGTCGCGGCAGCGATGATGGAGGCGCCGGCCGGTACCGCCTTGGTTGAGGAGTCGATTGCCGAGGCGCTCGATTTCCGTCGCGCCATGCGCAAAGTCGACAATGAATACGGCGCTGACTGGTGGTTCAAAGTATGGGGGCCGGAAGAGCTGGCCGACGAAGGCATCGGCTCGCGTGAAGATTGGATGCTGAAGCCTGGCGAGCGCTGGCACGGTTTCGGCGATCTGGCCGAAGGCTTCAATATGCTGGACCCGATCAAGGCCACCATTATCACGCCGGGGTTGAACGTCGACGGTGAGTTCGGCGAGACCGGTATACCGGCGGCGATCGTCACCAAATATTTGGCCGAGCACGGCATTATTGTCGAGAAGACCGGGCTTTATTCCTTCTTTATCATGTTTACCATCGGCATTACCAAAGGCCGTTGGAACAGCATGGTGACCGAATTGCAGCAATTCAAGGACGATTACGACGGCAACCAGCCGCTGTGGCGCGTGCTGCCCGAATTCGTCGCCAAATACCCCGACTACGAACGCATCGGCTTGCGCGATCTGTGCGACCAGATCCACAGCGTCTACAAAGCCAACGATATTGCGCGCGTGACGACCGAGATGTATCTGTCGGATATGGAGCCGGCGATGAAGCCGACCGACGCCTACGCAAAACTAGTGCATCGCGAAATCGACCGTGTGCCTATCGACGAACTCGAAGGGCGTATCACCAGCATCTTGTTGACGCCCTATCCACCGGGCATTCCCCTGTTGATACCGGGCGAGCGCTTTAACCGCATTATCTTGCGCTATTTGCAATTCGCGCGAGAATTTAATGCGCGCTTCCCGGGGTTCAACACCGATATTCACGGCTTGGTTGCCGAGAAGATTAATGGCCAGATAGAATATTTCGTCGACTGTGTGCGCGTTTAAATAGCTGCGCCCGGCTGGGTCCGAAAAGGCCGAGCCGGTTGTAGGCTCGTCGATGGAAAATTGTAAAGCTTGGGACAACCTTCTACCGTTTTTGCGGTAGAAGCGCGCTATATGGCGCGGCTTGAGTTTGCAGTTTGCTTTGTAGTTTGCTTTGCAGTTTGCCCATTTCTGAGGTCAATCGCGTGAAGACGAAAGCGCCTGCTTTTACCTTGATCACGATACTTGCCCTCGGCTCCGCCCCTGCTTGGTGCGACGAAGTCAGCATGGCCTTCTCCGACAAAACCCCACCTTATACTTTTCCCGAAACCAATTCCGGTATTGCCGTGGAAGTCGTTCGAGAAGCCCTGGCTTATCGCGGCCATATACTCGTGCCCCAATATTTTTCAGTGGCGCGTACTCCGGTCGCTTTCCGCGAGAAGCGGGTCGACGCGACGATGAGCGATCTAGGCCAGGATCTGACGGCAGACGGCGGTTATTACGGCGACGTTGCGGTTCCTTACAACAATGCTTTTTTTACTCTGAAAAGCCGGCATATTGAAATTAAACGTCCGGAAGATCTTAAAGGGCTAACCGTCATTACCTATCCGGGGGCGATGATACGCTATCCGAAATGGCTGGAGGCGTCCCAGGCTGCGGGCAATTACCGTGAGCAAAATGATCAAATAACTCAAGTCTTGACGCTGAATGAAGGCCGCTATGACGTTGTGCTCAGTGATCGAAATATATTCGTATACTTCACTTTGAAGCTTCAGAGAGAGAAGGGCTTTATCCCCAAACCGGTTGAAGAGCATCAATTCGAAGGGCAAACGGCCAGGAGCTATCGGCCGGTATTTCGCAGCAAGAGCGTGCGCGACGACTTTAATGCCGGACTTCAACACGAGAAGGAAACGGGCCGTTACCAGGCGATTTACGACGAGTACTTAAAGTAAGTTGGCGACAAAAATACCGTCGCCAAGAGCCGTGATGCAATCGTACCGGCTGAAAATAAAAACGCCGCCTAGGTAAAATAAGCGGCGTTTTTTGCTCAGGGACACAGCTTTCGTGTCCGTGAGCACGCTTAGCCGAGCGCTGCGCGGGCCGCGGCAATGGCTGCGCGCACCTGCTCGGGGGCGGTGCCGCCCGGATGATTACGGCTGGCGATCGAACCTTCCAGTGTCAGGTAGTCGAACACATCGTCGCCGATCAGTGCCGCAACATTGGGCAAATCGGCGCGCATTTGCTCTAGCGAAAGGTCGGCTAGATCGCAGCCGCGGTCAACGCAAATCCGTACCGCGTGGGCGACGGCTTCATGTGCATCGCGAAATGCCAGGCCGCGCTTGACCAGATAGTCTGCCAGATCGGTGGCGGTGGCAAAACCTTGTAGTGCAGCCGCGCGCATGGCATCGGGCTTGACGCTGATACCCGCAACCATTTCCGCAAAAATCCGCAGCGTATCGACCACGGTATCGACCGTATCGAACAGCGGTTCTTTATCTTCCTGATTGTCTTTGTTGTAGGCCAGAGGCTGGCCTTTCATCAGCGTCAGCAAGCCCATCAGGTGGCCGTTGACGCGCCCCGTCTTGCCGCGCGCCAACTCAGGAACGTCGGGGTTTTTCTTTTGCGGCATGATCGACGAGCCGGTGCAAAAGCGGTCCGCGATATCGATAAATGCGATGCGCGGGCTCATCCACAGCACCAACTCTTCCGACAGGCGCGAGACGTGCGTCATCACCAGCGCAGCGGCAGCGGTGAATTCGATCGCGAAATCGCGGTCGGAAACGGCATCGAGCGAATTCGCGCAAATGCCATCGAAACCGAGTTCTTTGGCGACCAAATGCCGATCGATCGGATAGCTGGTGCCGGCTAGGGCTGCGGCGCCCAGCGGCAGGTAATTCATGCGTTTGCGGCAATCCTGCATGCGGCTGGTGTCGCGCGTGAACATTTCGACATAAGCTAGCAGATGGTGGCCGAAAGTGACGGGCTGTGCGACTTGCAAATGCGTAAAGCCGGGCATGATGGTCGCCGCGTGCTGCTCGGCGAGATCTAGCATGGCGCGGCGCAAATCGGCCAGCAACACCACAATGCCGTCGATCTCGGCGCGCAACCATAGACGGATATCGGTAGCCACTTGGTCGTTGCGCGAGCGGCCGGTATGCAGGCGTTTGCCCGCATCGCCGATCAAGGCCGTCAGGCGTGCCTCGATATTCAAATGAACATCTTCCAAGTCCAATTTCCATTCGAACTCGCCGCGCTCGATTTCGCCGCGGATCTGCGTCATCCCTTGGCGGATGGCCGCAAGATCGTCCTGGCTGATGATATTTTGAGCCGCCAGCATGGCGGCATGGGCGAGCGAACCTTGGATGTCGAGCAGGCCCAGGCGCTTGTCGAAGAATACCGACGAGGTGTAACGCTTGACCAGGTCCGACATCGGCTCATTGAAACGGGCCGACCAGGCCTCGCCTTTTTTATGCAGTTGGGAAGTCATCGGAGTCCGCTGGAAACAGGAAAATTGGGGGCGCTATTCAAGCTCAAGTCGCGGCTTGCGATTTAGTAAAGCGCGACGGTCGCATCGACCTGACGGGACCATGCATCAATGCCGCCCTGCAGGTTGTGTATCTTGGTAAAGCCACGTGATTCCAGGAACATCCCGGCTTGCGCGCTGCGTGCGCCATGGTGGCAAATGCAGACGATTTCGGCGTCTTCATCGAGCTCGACGCCGCGTGTCGGGATCTGCTGCAAAGGAATATTCTGGCTGCCCGCGATCTGCGCGGTTTGCACTTCCCAAGGTTCACGCACGTCGAGCAGGATGGGTTTGGGGCGGGAGGCGTCGGCCAGCCACTCGGCGAGATCGGTAGCACGCAGGTTTTGCATCAAAAACTCTCAACATTCGTAAAAAATAAGCGCTTGGCCGAGCTGCTTTGCGGCTCAGCCCCAAAGCAGCCTGCTTCTGCGACTGCCCAGGCTGATTAAGGCTTAGGCAGACTTAGCTAGGCTTATCGCGCGGCTTAAAAGCGAAAGCGCGACGGCTCGACCGCATTGGTCAGCGGTGCGACATAGGTATCGAAAACCTCGCTCACGCGGAATTCCGTTTCGCCGACGCGGGTCACAATTTGCGCGCGCATCACTGGCAAGCCGCCGACAAACGCCGCCAGGCGACCGCCGATTTTCAGTTGGTCGAGTAATTCGCGGGGCAGCACGGGCAGGCCACCCGAGACGCAAATCACGTCGTAGGGCGCATGCGATGGCCAGCCCAGTACGGCGTCGCCGGTTGCGACTTCGGCATTGCTAATGCCGTTGGCGCTCAAGTTTTCGCGCGCCAGCGCGCTGAGCGCCGGTTCGATATCGATCGTCAGCACGTGCCGAGCGCGGTGCGCGAGCAGGGCCGCCATATAGCCCGAGCCTGCGCCAATTTCAAGCACCGACTCGTGTTTTCTGACGTTCAATTCCTGCAGGATGCGCGCTTCAATTTTCGGCGATAGCATGTTCTGGCCGGCCGGCAGCGGGATTTCAAAGTCGGCGAAGGCCAATGAGGCATAGGCGGCAGGCACGAATTTTTCGCGCTTGACGATGGCAAGCAGGCCGAGCACTTCCTGGTCCAGTACATCCCAGGGACGAATTTGCTGCTCGATCATGTTGAAACGGGCTTGCTCAATATTCATGGTATGGAAATGTTCCGGATCGTTCAAGAAATGACGAAATCAGTCGGCATAATTGTATCAAACTGGCGCACTGCTCCGCAGCCTATTCGCGGCGCGTGGACCTAAGTCACGCTTTTTTTGGTGGATTTTGCGGTCGTGTGCGTGAAAAACCAGCCTGAGTCCCCGGCAAACCGCTCCGAACGTGGGAAAATACACGCCCTAGCGCCTAAAAACCGGCGAGCCGTGTGTTCCGTCATTGCACTATGAATTGTCGCCCAGACTGCGGTGCTTGTTGCATTGCACCGTCCATTTCCAGCCCCATTCCCGGAATGCCGTCCGGAAAACCTGCGGGTGTCAGATGCGTTCAGCTCGCCGAGGACAACCGCTGTCGCATCTTTGGCAAACCTGAACGGCCAGCTTTCTGCGCAGGATTGCAACCATCTGAAGAGATGTGCGGAACCAGCCGCGAATTGGCCATCCTGTGGCTGAATAAACTAGAACGCGACACCGCTCCGACTTGAAGAATTGCGGCTTGCTCTGCTGGGAACACGCACCACCAAATATTGTCGACGATGACCGTTACGGTACATCGGGAGATGGTTTCAAGTAGGGGCGTATGGCGGGGCAGTCGAAATTTAGTATGCTAAACTCGTCGAAGGCTTGATACACATGACTGTAGCTATGGTGACAGTTCCTCTGTTCATCTGTGTTTGTGTGATTCACTGAGTAAGCATTTATATTAAAAAACCACCGCCAACCGGTAAATACTTCTGCCAAACAAACAAGGCACGAGCAAGAAATGGTCATTCTGCGGGCTCATCATGAGCGAGTCCTGAAGGACGGTGCTTTGCGTGAAGCAGCCCTTGTCGGTGCAGGAGTATTCGTGCGTACCTCCGATGGAAAAATTGTCGTTGCGAAGCCATACGACAAGGTCATCGTTTCCAAGCACGCCGCCTGATTAATGTACGGACGTCCTGGCGTCATCTATGGCTTTCACGGCTGTGACAGGCGTATAGGAGACGCTGTTCTGGCTTCTCACACTCAACATTTAAAATCGAGTAAGAACGACTACGATTGGTTGGGGCACGGCATTTACTTCTGGGAAGCCAGTCCCGAACGGGGCCTGGAATTTGCTCGTGACACGAAGGTCCGCAAGAAAATCTCTCAAGGAAAAATACGTTATCCCTCAGCCCGCGGTGTGTAGTTCTCTGCAGCCAAGTCACGATATGTGCGGCGATAGCCGTGAGCAGGCGCTGCACTGGCTTGGATGGTTGAAGAGGCAGACGTCGGTTCTTATTTAGGCACCCGAGGCGATGCAATGCTGGGGCGGCGATAAGGTAGGCGAATTTCCGGCTTTGCCGTACTTAGAGGGCGAGTCATCCGGCCATGAAATGAATTTGTTAGGCCGTAGTCCTTGCCGGGGTCCGCAGTCTGCGCAATAAATACACTTTCTGCTACTGGTTTTTTTACCCCAAGCGTATTTTGTATTGAAGGAATTTTTTCACATGCTTCTTCAATGCCATTTGAGATTTTTTCATAGTTTGAATCATTCCACGGTCCGTAGGAGACATGTGACACACCACGTTTAATCGTACTGTGCTTCACAAAAATCGGAGTATTAACGTCAGACCACGGATCAATTATTATTGTAAATAATTGTCCATTTTCGTCTTTATAAATGACGCGTAAAACATCGTGGTCTATCTGCTTGAATTCACCGATTTCCAGCTTGGATATCATATCTATTTTGATGCTTTCGTTGGGAGACAAGCCAATCGACGAAAGTCGATATGCTGCGGCGATACCTAAAAGGTTGACATAACCGTAGCAAGTAGAGCATCCCACGAGAACGCTGGCCGAAGCATGCTGCAATATATCGGTCGGCGACGACATGGCGTGCAGGCCTATTTCTAAAAATCCCAAATGACATTTGCCGACCGAATCTTCAATATGGAGTCCATCGACGCCCGGCGCACTATTTTCTGCTAGCGACTCGCCATCTCTGACGAGAAGATTGGCTCTTCCGTACGGCAAAGCGTAATGAACGTCTGCCGTCGTCAGATCAAGTTCTTGTAACAATTCAAGCACCTTGGCAGGAACCCCTGATAGGGAATTATTTGCCAGATAAGAACGTGCGGCAGCACGAGAGGCTGCGACTTCGTCTGTGGTGCGAGGAGCAAAGAGTAGTTGCAGCCGAGCTTGAGCTTGTTCGGCGTCGGGCGAAGGTACGATCAGGGTATTGTGGATCGCAAGAGTCTTGGGCCATGTCCTAAAGATTTTAGGCAGGGTGGCGAGCCCCGTGTTTCCCGAGAGATCCAAATGGAGGACCCCTTCGGGAATAATCTCAATGCTAAGTAGACCGAGGCCGCTCCAGTCAAGGGCTGCATTGCCGTCTCCCGCACGTTTCCACTCTTGATATCGCTGGAGCGCTTCGGTGCGATTTTCACCTAATGCCGCGTTATGCGCCCAAGCCGTTAATTGCAGTAGGTCGTTCATCTGCGGCATCGGAGCCGCGCGATTTTCTACAGGTGGGGCACTTGCTCGGCGCCTGAGTCCGCCAAGCGCACCGGCCGGTTCGACTGGCGGAGCGGTAATCGCGGATTGACTTGGCCCTCGCGGCTCGCTTGATGAAGTGTTAGGCTCCAGACTAGATTCGCCGGTAGTGACGACGCTGCGGTTGACGGGCCACACCATAAAAAATCCAGAAAAGGCAAATAATAAAACGAACTAAATGCTCGGCATTGTCGGTTGATGGCTTGTCAAGACAGCGTTCACGTAGGTTCGTGTTCTGAAGGAAGTGGAAGTCACTTATCATCACGCGTGCGCAAATGCCAAATTATTTTTGTACTATTCCACATATAAGGCGCACGAGGCCCATCGATGCGAAGCTCTCAGCCATTGCCCGACGTGTACCTTCATAGGAAGTCGGCGACAGTATTGGCATGCTTCGCACGCGCGGCACTCGGGAAACTATGCTGGCGTCGCGGCGGTCGAACCGCGTGCCGGGGGGGCAGAGTGGCGGCGCCGTGGCGGCGCAGAACGCGCAATCGCACAATTTTTATTAAGCAGGAGAAATCAACGATGTCGAGTTTGCTGAGGGCGCATACGCTCCGACGTGCTTGGGCCAAGTCCGCCGTGTTCCTCGGCCTGATCACGACCCTGACCTTGGGGGCATGCCAGGTTTTTCCGTTTATACCGAATCATTACACCTTTACCCGGCAGGAAGCGCAAACGGCGCTGGACCACAAATTTCCGTTCCACAAGCACTATGGGCAACTGATCGATATCAATTTGAGTCACCCGGTGTTGGTATTGCATCCTGAGAGCAATAGTGTCTCGATTGCCTTGAATGCCGATTTCACCAGTCCGTTGCTGGACCAGCCGGTGACGGGCGGCTTTGCAATTAACAGTCAGCTCGGGTATGACGCGTCGCGGCATGCGGTGGTCTTGGTGCAGCCGACGCTGGAAAAGATCGACTTGGGCGAGTTGCCCGGTGTCGACCCCCAGCAGCTTAACGCGGTTGCGTCCTTGCTGGCGACTCAGTTGCTCAATCGCTATGCGGTCTATGTGTTCAAGCCCGAGCAGCTAGCGTTTTCCGGCGTTGCCTACGAGCCTGGAGCAATACGCGTGCGGGCTAACGGCATCGAGGTGCAGATCGTCGAAAAACATTGAGCCAAGGGCTTGCCCGTACCCTGGCCGCATCCATCATTGCTGCTTGGATTGCGCAAGCGGCGCTCCCGCTGCATTGTCAGGCGCCGGGATAGCCGGGCGCTCCCGTTACGGCGACCCTAAATGCTGCGCCGCTTAAACACCAAATCCCAGACGCCGTGGCCGAGCCGCAGGCCGCGTCGTTCGAACTTGGTCACCGGGCGGTAAGCCGGGCGCGGCGCATAGTCGCTTGCGGTGTTTTCCAGCAAGGGTTCAGCGCCGAGTACGGCGAGCATTTGCTCGGCGTAATTTTCCCAGTCGGTGGCGCAATGCAAATAGCCGCCGACCTTCAGGCGCGATGTCAGCAGCGCGACAAAGCCGGGCTGGATCAAACGGCGCTTGTGGTGCTTGGTTTTATGCCAGGGGTCCGGAAAGTAAATATGGATGCCGTCCAGCGAGTCGGGCGCCAGCATATGCTCGACCACTTCGACCGCATCGTGCTGGATCATGCGAATATTGCTCAAGGACTGGTCGCCGATCAGCTTTAACAGCGCCCCTACGCCCGGTTCGTGCACCTCAATCCCAAGAAAATCGTCGGCGCTCCGTACGCTGGCGATTTCCGCTGTGGTCGCGCCCATCCCAAAGCCGATTTCCAGAATACGTGGCGCCTCGCGCCCAAAGGTCTGGGGCCAGTCCAGTAAGGTCGTTGTATAAGGCAGGCAAAACTGCGGGGCCAGGGTGTCGAGCGCGCGCTGCTGGCCTTTGGAGGTGCGACCGGCCCGCGTCACAAAGCTGCGTATCCGGCGGTGCGTCAAAGGCTCGCCGGTTTGAGGCTGGGTTTCAATCGCTTCCGCGGCCGTTTCGGCCTCGGCGTGATCGGCGGCTTGGGTGTCAGGTGTCGTATCGTGCGGGGAAGCTGGGGTCATCGTCGGTAAATTGGCTGCGCAAATAACAAAAAAGCCGCTCAGGCTGGGCGGGCGGCATGGCAAAGGTCGTGCGCCCGGGCGTCACCAGCGTCAACGCTGTAGAGCATGCTTGGCGAAGAGATTGAGGCGAATTATACCGCGGCCTGTAGGTCGGGGCCCCGGCCGCATACGGCGCGTGTTCAATCCCTGTCGCGTAGAGGGTGACCGTTTGAGCCAAAGCGTCTACTGCGGCGAGTCAGGTGGCATTGAAAAATTAAGATAATTTTTTGTATCTTAATCATTTTGTGATCCTATTTTTATGAAAAATACTGTTATATATCATATATTTATTGAATATTTTTATTTAAGATATAAAAAAGTATCTTATGGATTTTTGGCATGGCGCAATGGTCGTTTTACGGTCGTACAGGCACGTTGGAAACACTGGATAGCCTGGTTCGCGGACCAAGTTGGTTCTTTTGTAGAATTCAGGGGCGTCGCCGTATTGGCAAGACGACCTTGTTGCGAGAGCTGTCCCAGTTCGACGGCACGTTGCTCGCGCGCGTGGTCTATATGCAGATTCCTGATTCTGACGAGCGCGACGTAGCCGCAAGCTTTCGTCGCGCGCTCACCGATTGCGAGTCTGTTTTTGCGAACGGTCTGGCAGCTTCGGTGGTCGACTTCGCGTCGATGGCATCTGCTATCGGCGAGTTATGCCGATATGGACTTATCGTTGTGTTGGATGAATTTCAATATTTCACGGCGGCCAAGCTTCATCCGTTTAATTCATTCCTGCAAGAGCAAGTGGACAAACTTCGCGATACGAACAAAGGCGGTCTGTTTATCTTGAACTACTTGGCAGAGAATCAGGCTAGTAATAACGGCGATTTGGTTGCAGCAGTGAACCGAGAGGACGACACGACCCCTCTGGGCGCTCACCTGAAGCGACTTGTCGAAGATTATCGAATGGTCGACAAGCGCCAACCGGTATTTTCCGAAAGCGCCAGTCGCAATGCGCGTTACTACATCACTGATAATTTTCTGCAGTCGTGGTTGTCGGTGGTTAAGCCCGCCCGTGACACTTCACGCATACGTCCACTTGCCAAAGCGATTGAGCTGGCGATGCCATATTGTTTCCGGCATGAAGGGTTCGCATTCGAAAAACTGATACGCCAATTGCACATCGAATGTTCATGCAAAGGGCTAGGTGATTTCGGTCTCACTGCGATTGAGCTTGGCTTTGGGAACCGGGCGCGCAACGTCGATAACGATATCGAGATTGATATTGTCGCGCTCGACGCTGATGACCGGCGGGTTCGGTTCGGCTCATGCAAGCGTAGTGCGGCAGCGCATGACAGAGCCTCGCTCGCGAAGTTTGATAGGCATATCGAACGATTTCTATCGACCAAGGAGGGACGGAAGGTGACCGGATGGACGGTGGAGAAGGCGCTGTTTTCACCCGTATTTACTGCCACTGAAAAAGATAATTTGGCCGCAGGCGGCTATCTGTGCCGAGACCTGCCGACATATGCTGCACTGTTCTTGAATCGCTCGGGCGCTTAAGCTTTGAGCATCGTGTCGAATTTTACTTACACCGCAAAGCGCAACGCCGCGCGCAGCCCACCATCGGGCGCATTGCTCAAGATCAGCGTGCCGGCATGACGCTGCACTAGCTTATTGACGATGGCAAGCCCCAAACCGCAATGGGCATCGCCGCCGCGCGATGCGTCCAGGCGTACAAAGGGGCGGGTCACGGCGGCCAATTGCGTATCGGGGATGCCTTGGCCGTGATCGCGAACCGACAATTCCCAGAAATCGGCGCTCTCGCCGGATTCGCCGGATTCGTTAGCGCGGATTTCGCTGACCCGCCGTGTCTGGATCTCGATGGGGCCCGCGCCGTAGGTGAGCGCGTTTTCGACGAGATTCGACACGATTCGTTCGATATCGATAACCGGTAGCACAAACGCGGGTCCTGCTTTCAGCGACAAATGGACTTCGGCGGGGCGTTCGATATGGCTTTCCGGCGTGCCCCACTGCGCGAGGCAAAATGCATCGACCGATATCGGTGGACTTTCGTCGACACTGAGTTTGGAGAAATCAAGGAATTGACCGACGATCTGCGATAAAGAGTCGGCATCGCGGATAAAGCCGGCGGCCATGCGTGCATCGGGTATCACTTCGGCGCGCGCACGGATCCGCGTGATCGGTGCGCGCAAATCGTGTGCAACGCCGGCTAGCATGACCTCACGGTCTTGTTCGATTTCGTACAACTCCCTGACAGTGTCGTTGAAATGTCGTATCACGCGCCGCACTTCGCGCGGTCCTCGTTCTTGCAGCGCAAGCGGCGCACGATAGGGGCGGAATTTTGCTGCCGCGCGCGCTAGCTCGGTCAGCGGTTTTTGCAGTTGCCACGCGGCGACGATGGAGCACAGAATCGCCAAGCCGAGCTCGATAAATACGTTGGTGAGCGGCCCATCCGGCGGCGGCCCGCCCATCGGGATCACGTCCCATTCGAGCGAGCCCGGCAGCAGAACCCAGACTTCGGGCCTCGGCGGCGGTCGTAACGCCACTTCGGCGCCCGGCGGCAGGTCGCGCAGTAAATTTCGTTTCAAGTCGATGGCTTCGGGCGGCATCGGCCCGTGAGTAAACAGCGGTGCGCCATGGGGGATCAATCCAGGCCTGAAACCGGGGGCGTCGGGCGGAATCGGGCCTAGGTTGAAACCGCGCGCCTGCGGTGGCGGGATCGGTTCGAATTGACCGGACGCTGCTTGTGGCGCCTCCGGTGCATTGACCGGTACGCGCCTGACATCTCGCAACGCGGCGCGCAAGGTCGCTTGTAGACTAGGGTCGGGCTTGACGCCATTGGGCACAGGCGTGTCAAGTTGCCGGAGCACGCTGACCGTCAGCAAGGTTTCCCGCTGGGCCTGGTCGAAATGATCGTGCGGGCGGTCGCGACCGAAGGTGATGAGCCACACTGAATGGTCGGCAATCAGCAAGACCACCATCAATACGACCATCCGGCCGAACAGCGTATTGAATGGATTGCCGAGCGCCGATAGTTTAAACGCCCGGGATTTCACGGCGACGGTCCGGCACAAACATATACCCCGTTCCGCGTATCGTCTGGATGTAGCGCGGGCTGGTATTGTCGGGCTCCAGCAGCTTGCGCAGACGCCACACGGAGACATCGAGCCCGCGTTCCGGCGAAGTGGAGTCCGGCCCATGCAACAGATGCACCAAACGGGTCCGCGCCAGCAACTGCATCGGGTGCGTGACGAAGATCTTGAGCAGCGCATACTCGCCGCTGGTCAGCGGCAGCGGCCTGCCGTCGAGCGTTAGCGTCCGCGTGACGAAGTCGAGTGCATATGCGCCAAAACGATAGGGCTCACGTTGCTCCGGTGTCGCGCTCGGGACCACATTATTGCGGCGCATGATGGCTTTGATCCGGCTGAGCAGCTCGCGCGGACTAAACGGCTTGGAGAGAAAATCGTCTGCGCCGAGTTCCAGGCCGAGTATGCGTTCGACCTCGTCGCCTCGCGCCGTCAACATGATCACGGGTATTGTGTCACCCGAGGCGCGCAGCCGTTTCAACGCGGTGAAGCCATCGACCAGAGGCATCATCACGTCCATGACGACGATGGAGGGACGCTCCAATTTCAGGCGCCGCTCCAGCCCCTCGCCATCGTGCAAGACAGAGACCTCAACATCGTGCTGTTGGAAAAAGACGCGCAAAATATCGCGCAGCTCGGGATCGTCATCGACGAGAAGAACTTGTAATGCCATTGATGTTTAATCCTGACCGGCTGGCTGGAAGAACCAGCCGGGTGGCGCATGCCATAGAAAATTTAAGCAGTGGTTTCGACCAAGCCGCCGATAGCGTTCGTCTTTGTGGAAGACGAACCCGAATCACTGGCGAAATTCTGGGCCAGCGTTTGAACAAAAGACTGTAGTGTGGGCGCCACGGCATTTGCCGTTGCCTGGCTGCTACCCGCCGAAGCGGTATTCAGCAGATTTTGGAAATCGGCCTGTAGCGCCGCAAGCGTGCCGGTGCCGGACGTGCCGGTGCCGGTGGTGTTGGCCTGTACGGTATTGCTGGAGCCGCTTTGCAGCTCCTGTAATAGAGCCGATAGATTGCCGCTGGTCGCGTTGCTGTATTGCGTCGCTTGTTGCGCGTTGGCCCCGGCGCCATTGTTAGCGCCATTGTTATTGTCACCAGTGTTGGTGCCGGTTTGGGTGCCGGTTTGCAGTACGGCAACGATTTCGACCGTTGTGCTGGTGCCCGTAGCAGCGGTACCGGCAGTCGTGGCGCCAGCGGCAGTGGTGCCTGCGGTAGTGGCGGCAGCGGGGGTGCCTTGGGCTTGCGCCAGCGCTTGGAACAGTGCGCCAAGAAACGCTTGCAATGCTTGCGTGCTGTTTTGCGTTGTATTGGTGCTGGCTGCAGCCGTGGTGGCGTTGGCCGCCGTGGTGTTTGCCGCGGCAGCGGTGCTTGCCGTGCCGGTGGTGGCGGCCGTGCCCGATGGCGTCAGCCCATATTGCGCGAGTGTTTGCTGCAACGCTTTGAGCAAGGCGCTGTTGCCATGGCCGCCAGATCCTTGCGCCGGCGCGGCAACGCTGTCGGTTTGTGCGGACTGAGCGCCGCTGATGCGGCTCGGGGGTGTAGGCGGTATGGCGACAGTGGACGCCAAGCCGCTCAATAAATTATTTGTGCCTAAGGTGCTAATCGACATGTGAAGCTCCAGGTAGACGACGGGCTCTAGCCCGGCTTGCCGGGACGGTCATACTTAACCAACGGCGCCTTGCATCGCTCCAGCGGGAGTGCCCGGGGCGGTATCAAAGGCGAATCGTTGATTCAACCTGTGCGGCAACAAGTATCGGGCCAAGCGAAGTGCAAGTCACCTTCGCCACCTTCCGTTTTCTTACAAAAAGAGGGTTTTGTGACAAATCGAAAGATTTCAACTGGACCGACCAGCCAAAACTAGCGATTCACCGGGTTTACCCAGGGATCGCTGTTTGTCAGAGCTACCGCTTTCTCGCCGCCTTGCAATTGCTTACCCGTAGAGTACGACCGATTTCACTCAGCCGTCTCGTCTCATTCAAGAGTAGCTGTCCATAATGCGATTTTCAAGTATATACGTGCGTGCGAGAGCAGAAAGCGGGTAAATATCGGACAGAAGGCGGTTTTCCGAAGAGGCATGGTTTCGTGTCGAACGTGTTGCGCTACAACACTGCGGCGCAGATTCACACTACGACGACACGGGCATCGATTCACGTTTACCCGGAACAGCACTTCGGGACATCTATTCGCCGATTCAGCCCGAATGTGCCGCATCTCGATATAGAGCAAGGTCGTGCGGCGCACGCAGGTCATTTGTTATACGAAAGTTGTCTTCAATACTATGTGTATCCCATATGTTGATCATTGGCCGCCGAATATCGAGCCGGGATCGCATTAAGATAATCTCATTGGCGTGCTACACCTACCCCGTCAGCACAGCAATCCACCCAAGTTAAGACATTTCAGCAATTTTTCTGACTCATGGCCTTGTGCGGTTTTCGACCTG